>QWCY01002150.1_pt1 | contig 26553 bp, 31 predicted proteins | sample 1972631 | NCBI WGS metagenome assembly QWCY01 (sample SAMN09866696, study PRJNA288562) | Human gut metagenome isolate pre1_stool, whole genome shotgun sequencing... | isolation source: gut | host: Homo sapiens | place: USA: California
TCTTCAAAATGCGTTTCAAAAGTGCAAAAATTCGTAATTGGTTTTATTTTTGCACTTTTAGTGATTTTACTTTTTGAACTGCTGGGTTTTAAGTATGAACTTGTGTCGACGGATAATAATATTTACAGAATTAACCAGATTACCGGAGATGTTAAGTTAATAAAGGGAACAAGATTTGTTCATATTGATAATATAACAGAATCCGGGCGTCTGGGCTTGTCAAAGGTTAAAAAGTTGGACGAAATTACGATTCCAAAACATAATCTTACATGTAGTTTGGAAATTTTATGGAGAAGCGATAATTTATACTACAATTTCAAAGTTTCACCCTATAATGCTGTGTTGAAAAAGTTAAGAGAGGGATATTATTTTGAATCTATAAACAAAGGGTTTAATATTGAATTGTATGACGAAAATGGTTTTGTAATCGCAGAAATACCCATTAAAATTAATGAAATGACAGGAATAGTTGATGAAAATAACAAAACATCTGAACTTCAGAAAAAAGGCAAAATCTTTTTATCGTATGAAGATATGAAATTAATTAAAAATTGGTCTACAACTTGGAATTTTTAGTTTTAGGATTTTGCAATCCATAAACAAAAAGCAGTCTTTTGAGGGACTGCTTTTTTACATTAATAGGTGAATCAACAATTTTTAACTATTTAATTTGTTCTAACTTGCTCAAGCCTTCTGCTGCGACTTTTTGGACGTTTTCGTCGGCATCATTCTTGGACAATTCAAAGATTTCTTTCATTACGGGCTTGTATTCAGGTCTTGCGTTGTAGGCAAGTGCAGCAAGTCCGCTTGCTCTGAGCATCGGGTTCGGGTTGTCTTTGATTGTTGTGACAATCTGTTCCATACCCGGGAGGTCTTTGATGTCAGGAGTTGTGTTGTTTGTTTTCTTGAACTCGTTTACGAGGAGGTTTTGGAGAATTGCTACCGTAAACAGGGCATATTGTTTGTTTCTTTCAGCCATTTCAAGCGGAGTTACTGTTTTTGCTTCTGCTGTGTCGGCTTCTGAAAGGGTTTTTCCTGACATAATCTGCTGGCGGAGCTCAATTTGCTTAGGTGTGGGCCCTTGCAGTGTGGAAGTGTCCTTGGCAATTACACCGAGCAAGCCTTCCATAAGGTTTGTGTCTAATAATTGAACAGCTTCTGCAGGATTATTCTGAGCTACAAGAGCAACATCTTCAATAGCTTTTCCTGCTGCTTCCGGATCTTCAGATTTGATTTTTGCAGTTAAACCTGCAACATCTACGGTTGAAACAGGCTCTGCAGCGGGTGCCGGAGGCACTTCTTCAGCTTTTGCGGCTGCAACCGGTTGTTCAGGAGCCGGAGCTGCTGCCGGAGCGGGTTGTTCAGCTGCGGGTACTGCAGCCTGGGGTTGTGAAATGTTTTGTTGGTTTACAATTTGCGGTGCCGGCTGCGCATATACGGGAGCGGCTGTTTGAACCGGTGCGCTGTATACCGGTGCTGTTGTTGCCTGCGCGGGCGCATAAGCACTGGCCTGGGGCATATTGTAAACACTTGCTTGAGGATAATTGTACGGTGATACCTGTGTTTCACCTGCATTTACTTTAGGCTCGATAATGTCGATTTTTACCGCATTGTACTGTGACTGCGGTTTGGGTGCAGCTGCCGGAGCAGGTGCGGGCTGGTAATAGTTTTGTGGTGCTTGTATCATGTTGTTTCCCCTATTAAGAGTTATTAATGTATGCTTATTAAATAAACCTCAAGATTGAAAATTGCCTTTTTTTCGCATATATGTAATAAATCTTAACAATATTACTTACTACTGGTGTTTAAAAAAGCAGCTAAAAGCTGCTTTTAATATACTTATACGTTCTGTTCCTGCGGTTGCACTTCAGGAGCTTCAGCTATGACCGGTTCAGGTACCTGATACTGTGCAGGCTGTTGAATTTCCTGTGCTGCAGGAGCCGGAGTGCTTACAGGAGCTGCCGGCTGGTAAACAGAACCCTGCGGATATGAATATACAGATGCCTGCGGGTAGTTGTAAGGTGATGCGTTAGAACCAGCTTCAACTGTCGGTTTGTGAACTGTAATAGATACAGCGTTGAACTGTTTCGGCTGTTCGACAGGCTGCATAGGTACAGGCATTGCGGGCATTGCATTAATCGGTGCGTTTATCATTGATTCCTCCATTAAATAGGTTTCGATAGTGCTTTAATAACCGAAGATAAAAAAATTTGTTATTTGTACACTAATTAAGTAACAAAATTTAACAATAAGTCTAGATTCTTGATACTTCCGCTTTTACGGTAGCCTAAACACAGGAGAATTGCAAATTATTGAAAAATAATTTGAAAAAACAACGATTTTTTTAGGGAAAAGCATGCTAAGAAATGGGTTTGTAGGCCTGCGGATAGTAATAATCTTCTTTGAACCCCAGCCGCCTGTACATTTTTATGGCAGGATAATTGTCGGTTTCGGTGCTTGCATTCACCTCTGAAAGCTCCAATTTGGACTGTTTTAGTAGGTTTTTCACCGAATTATATAAGAGATTTTCGCCCAGCCCCTTGTAACAATGCTCATGCCCCATGCCGACAATCGGAATATTTGCAATTTTACCTGCAGTGATGTTAGCAAAGCAGATTCCAACGGGCTTTCCTTTTTTCAAAAGCACGCTTGTACACTCGGGAAGAAAAGTTCCGTAGGTTTCGTTAGTAATTTTTTCAACTATGTCCTTAGAACCCTCTTTTGTGGCAAAACGGGGGTCAAATTTTGCGTCAGAAGTGTCTTTAAACGCTGTATTTACAACATTTACCGCGTCATCAAAATATTCCTTTTTCCAGCCTGTGATTTTATATTCAGGCGGTAGCGGTGCGGGTTTGAACCTTTTAAATATCTCAAGCGAGGCAGGGTTTGAAAAATTGAATCTCACCACTGCAACAGCGACCATTTTAAAGCCGTAATTTGAGATTTCTGGTACAAATTCCTCCTGCGAGCCAAGCATGGGGTAGGTAACGATTTTCGTCTTTAAAACTTCTTCTTCAAGCTCAAGGAATTTTTCAAGCAGCAGCTTTCTTTTCAGGTTTGTGTCCTCATTTCCGAGGCAATGAATCATATTCAGCTCAACAGCCTCGCTAATTTCCGTGGTATAGACCATAAATGCGGTCGGAATTTCGTCCTCGAGCAAAATAATGCATTTTATCAGCTCTTTTTCTACGCAATCGATAAATTCTTCGTATTCAAGCGGTTCCAGCTCGAATTTGTAATCGGAAAATGAGCGATTTTTAAAATCGTCATAAACGCCTTTAAAAACTTTTTTATATTGGCTGTTGTATGGAAGTGCTTTATATAAGAGAATATTACCCATTTTTTTGCTCCATTTTGCCGAGTTCAATCATGTGGTGCATGCGGTTGACTTTTGTGCAAAGGTATTTCTGGTTGTATTTTGTAAATTCAGACTCAACCGACACTCTGTCAACAATTTCCAGCCCGTATCCCTCAAGTCCGATGATTTTTTGAGGGTTGTTAGTAATTAGTTTAAACTTTTTGTAGCCTAAATCAAGTAAAATCTGAGCTCCGTCGCCGTAATCGCGCAAATCCGAGTTGAAACCGAGTTTAAGGTTTGCGTCAATCGTGTCAGCGCCTGCGTCTTGAAGTGCGTAGGCTTTTATTTTGTTTACAATGCCGATTCCCCGCCCTTCATGGTTCAAAAGGTAAACAACAGCGCCTTTTCCGTACTCGTTAATCATTTTCATTGAATTTTCGAGCTGGCTGTTGCAGTCGCAGCGCAAGCTGTGGAAAGTGTCGCCTGTAAGGCATATGCTGTGCATTCTGACAAGCGGTATTTTGTCGGAACCGTCGTCTTTTACCAAAGCAACGTGCTCCTGACCGGTCAAAACATGCCTGTAACCCAGAAGTCTGAATTCACCGAACTTTGTCGGCAGATTAACTTCGGCTTCTCTTTTCATCAAACGTTCATTTCGGAGCCTGTAGGCGATTAGCTGGGCAACTGTGATGAATTTTATGCCGTATTTGTCAGCAAATTTGCGCAAATTATCCCTGCGTGCCATAGAACCGTCAGGATTAACGATTTCACAGCAAACAGCAGCGTCTTTAAGCCCTGCAAGCCTGCATAAATCAATAGAAGCTTCTGTGTGCCCGACGCGCTCAAGAACCCCGCCTCTTTTGGCAATTAAGGGAAAAACATGACCCGGCTGGCGCAAATCTGATGGTTTTGTGTTGTTATCTGCAATTAATTTTATCGTAACCGAACGGTCAATCGCCGAAACGCCCGTAGTTACCCCGAATTTCGGGTCAGCATCAACGCTCTGTGTGAACGCAGTGCCTTTAACGTCGGTGTTGTTCTTAACCATGCTGTCGAGCCCGAGTTTTTCGGCTCTTTCGGGCGATATTGGCGTGCAAACTATGCCTTTTGCTTCCGTAATCATAAAATTTATGTTTTCAACAGTCGCAAATTCGGCAGCGCAAATTAAATCGCCCTCATTTTCGCGTGATTCATCGTCCGCTACGATAACCATTCCGCCCTTTTTGATAGCTTCGATTGCTTCTTCAATCGTATCAAAGCGCGCTTCGTTACTTTTGAATTGATTTATGATATTTTCAACTAAATTCATTATATAAAACCGTTCCTTTCCAGAAAATCGGCTGTTATTTTTGATTCTTTTCTTCCGGCAGTGAGCATTTTGCCCACATATTTGCCTATGACATCAGTTTCTATATTAACCGCTGAATTTGGTCGTAAATCACCCAAAAGGGTGTTTTTATAAGTATGGGGAATGACCGCAGCCGCGATTTTATTGCCGGAAACTTCGGCAACTGTAAGGCTTACGCCGTCGATTGCAATTGAACCTTTTTTTACAACCTCGTTCATCAAATCTTCGGGGATTTCAAAAATCATTTTAAAGGCTTCGCCGATTTTTGTTGAAGAAATAAAGGTTCCAACCCCATCAACATGCCCCGAAACAATATGTCCGCCCAATCTGTCAGAAAGTCTGAGCGCTCTTTCCAGGTTTACGCTGTCCCCTGCTTTTAAAAGGCCGATAGTGGTGAGTTTAAGTGTTTCATAAGAGGCAAATGCCTTGAATCCGTCGTTTTCTATTTCAACAACCGTCAAACAGGCGCCGTTAACAGCGATACTATCGCCAATTTTTGTATCAAGTGCTGCTTTTGAGCACGAAACGGTTAAAATCGCACCGTTTTGCTGCTTTTCGAGTGAAGTGATGGTTGCTTTTTCTTCAATAATACCCGTGAACATATCAATATGTTAGCACAAATAAATTTACGCAATGTAAATAATTTGTCAGTTAGCCATTTATTAGATATACTCTTTTAGAGCAGGTAATTATGAATTATAACTTAATAGATACTAAAGTTTTTGGCGATGAACGCGGGCATCTTGTTTCATTCGAACAAGGGAACAATTGCCCTTTTGATATAAAGCGCATTTTTTATATTTTTGATACAAAACCCGGTGTCGCAAGGGGCTGCCACGCAAATAAAAACTCAGAATTCCTGCTTATTGCAATAAACGGCAGTTGTAAAGTTAAAATTGATGACGGAAAGAATCAGGAAATTGTTGAACTCAACAACCCTCATCAAGCACTGTATTTAGATAAAATGCTCTGGAAAGAGATGTATGATTTTTCGTATAATGCAATTTTGCTTGTGCTTGCAAGTACTTATTATGATGAAAATGAATATATTAGGGATTATGAAGAATTTTTAAGAGGGGTGGCTAATGATTCACACGTCCAGTGATGTGCAAAGCGTTAACATAGGCCAAAATACTAATATATGGCAATTTTGCGTTGTTTTACCTGATGCGGAAATTGGTGAAAACTGCAATATTTGCTCTCATTGTTTTATTGAAAATGATGTGAAAATTGGTAACAATGTGACCATAAAATGCGGAGTTCAGCTGTGGGATGGATTAAGAGTGGAAGACGATGTTTTTATTGGCCCAAATGTCACATTTTGTAATGACAAGTATCCCCGTTCCAAGCAATATCCTGAAAGATTTTTGAAAACGATAATCAAAAAAGGAGCTTCTATAGGTGCAAATGCCACAATTTTGCCGGGTGTTATAATCGGTGAAAATGCTATGATTGCCGCGGGAAGCGTTGTTACAAAAGATGTTGCGGATGGACAAACTTATCTTGTGAAACAATATGAGGCAAAAAATGATTAAATTTCTGGATTTACATAAAATAAACGAGAGATTTCGTCCTGAAATAGACGCCGCAATAAAGCGTGTACTTGATTCAGGATGGTACATTCTCGGGAAAGAAGATGAAAAATTTGAATCTGATTTTGCTGCGTTTTGCGGGGTAAAACACTGCATTGGCTGTGCTAACGGGCTGGACGCATTGAACTTGATTATTAAAGGCTATGGTTTTGGCGCTGGTGATGAAATTATTGCCCCGGCAAACACATATATAGCTTCAATTCTTGCTATTACCCAGAATAACTGCACGCCCGTGCTTGTTGAACCGGATTTAAAAACGTATAACATAAATCCTGACTTAATTGAAGAAAAAATAACACAAAAAACCAAAGCAATTATGGTTGTTCATCTTTATGGACAGGCTGTTGAGATGGAGAAAATTCAGGAGCTGGCTAAAAAATACAATCTAAAAATAATTGAAGATTCTGCGCAAGCTCATGGTGCTATTTACAAAGGCAAAAGAACCGGAAATCTCGGTGATGCTTCAGGTTTTAGTTTTTATCCGGGCAAAAACCTCGGCTGTTTGGGCGATGGTGGCTGTGTAACAACAAATGACGACGAATTGGCTGCAAAAATCCGCGCAATTAGAAACTATGGTTCTAATATTAAATATAACAATATCCTTCAGGGTATTAATAGCCGCCTTGATGAAATCCAGGCGGCTGTACTTGATATCAAGTACAGATTTTTGGATGAAGATAACGAAAAAAGAAGAAAAATTGCAGATTTTTATTCAAAAAACATCAAAAATCCGCTTATTACCCTGCCCGAAACTTATGCCCGTGAATCTCACGTCTGGCACATTTACCCGGTAAGAACTGTAAATAGGAATAAACTTCAACAATTTTTACTTGATAACGGAATACAAACTTTAATCCACTATCCTATTCCTCCGCACAAACAGCAGTGTTTTAAAGAATGGAACAATCTGAGCTTTCCGATAACCGAAAAAATACATGAAGAAATTCTTAGTATCCCCATTTCACCGGTTCTTTCCGCAGCTGAAATGCAGAAAGTTGTTGAGGTTATTAATGAATTTGAATAAACTTGCATTCTTCTACCCCTCAAAAGTTGCAGGCGGTGCTGAATTGCTTTTTGCCAGACTCGGAAGTTATTTGTGCGAAAATTTTGGTACACAGGTTTATTTTGTTGATTATAAAGACGGTTTTATACGCAACAATCCTCTTTTTCAAAAACTGAACTTCATAGATTACACCGATGGTGAAAAATCGCAAATTCCTGACATAGATGCACTTATAACACCAATTTCTAATATTAACCGGCTAAATAAAGTATTGAATTTTGAAAATATTGATACAAAATTGTTGTTCTGGTGCATACACCCGCTCAATGTGCTTCACATTATGCCAAAGGGCACAAAACTCCAGAATTATCCAATGGTTTTTCAGAAGTTTTTCCTGAAAACATTCTACAATAAAAAATATCGTAGAATGAAGAATCTTTTAACCGAATTCACCTCAATGAATGCGTGTTATTTTATGGATTTTGAAAATTTGAACTACCAAAAGATGTTGTTTGACATTGATTTGAGCAAAGATTATCTTCCGGTCTGCTGCCCGATTCCCTCTGAAGAGGCAAATACGGGACTGATTAGTGCTGATGAAATCAATATCTGCATACTGGGCAGGCTTGTGAAAGAAAAGGTTTATCCGCTTATTGCTGTTCTTGATAATCTCGTGAATTACGACACTAAAAAGAAGAAAATTGTACATATCATCGGTGACGGTGATTCAAAACGGCTTATTAATACCGAAAAATATAAGAATAAATTGGATTTGCGCTTTGTCGGCACTATTTCTGACATATCGACGCTTCACAGTTATATGTTATGCCACTGTGATATTATCTTTGCTATGGGAACATCGGTAATTGAGGCTTCCGGCTTAAAAATACCTGCAGTGCTTCTTCCGTATTCATACAGGCCGATAAAAATCAATAAATTTGCGTATTTTTACGAAGCATTTGATTATGTGCTCGGCACAAATTATAATCTTTATAAAGAGTTTGCGCAGCGTACTTTTTCGGAAATTCTTGATGAAATATATGTAAAAGGGCAAAAATATCAGCAAGGCGTAATGTGCCATGAATACGCAGTTTTAAACCACACAGTAGAATCTGTTTCTGGGAAACTGATACAAAAAATACAAGATAATCTGCTGAGCTATAATGCGTATAGGGAGCTAATTTTATGCAAAAAGACAATTTTGTACTAATAATCGGAAATATTGTCACCAGAAGAATAGAAAAAGACGGAATGAACCGCCGGATTGTTGCAATCGATGATATTCTCGCTGATTTTAACAAAATATATGTTGAAAACATAAAAAACGTCAGCACTATAAGGTATTGGGGCCGATGTTTTTCAAACTGCCTGCACAGACTGTTCAAATCGCCATCCCGATTTTACAATAAAAAAGTTGATTCCTATAAATCCGTAACAAAACGCAGTCTGGATGGCCTTTTTGAGGCTGCTTCCTGCATTTACATACACAGTCTGTACAGTGCGATGAAAATTCCGCTTGAATATCTAAAAAAATACAGCCATAAAATTATTCTTGACGCTCATGGCTGCGTTGTGGAGGAAATGCGTTTCGGCAGTGTGGATTCTGGCAAAATCAAGCTTGCGGAGCTCTATGAGCGCGAGTTATTCCCTCATTTGAAAGCCCTTATTTGCGTATCTGAAAATATGATTGAATTCTACAAAAATAAGTACAACATGGAGCATGTTCAATTTATTAAGCTGCCAATTTTTACTTCACACAGGCTGACACTCCCGTCAATACAAGAAAATGCGAAAAAATGCAAAATTATTTACTCCGGCGGCACGAATAAATGGCAAAATGCAGAACAAATGGTTGATGTGATTAAAAAATTGCCGCAAAATCTAGAAATCAAAATAATTTCGCCCGATAAGGCGTTTTTTGAAAATCTTCTCGGGGATTATCCTAATGTTACAATTAAATCCGTATCTCCGGACTTAATCCAAAAAGAATATGAAGGTTTTGACTTTGGATTTATACTGCGCGACGATATTGTCGTAAATCAAGTTGCCTGTCCGACAAAGCTTATCGAATATATAGGCGCCAATCTTATTCCGATTGTTTCCAGCCCCAAAATAGGCGATTTTGAAAGATTAGGCTATAAATATATTACTGTGGATGAACTCCTTGGTGGAAATTTGCCTGACTCCCGAACAGCCGCGCAAATGAAGACAAAAAATATTCAAATACTTGAACTTCTTAACTCGGAATGCAATGAGGCTATGGAGGAGCTGCGAAAGCTTGTTAAAGAATCATTTTTGTCGGCGTAAAATATCCTTGGCAACCGCCTCCCCCATAGAAAAGCAGGAAGTCTGAATCCTCAACGCAGCTTGCGCCTCAAAAGTCGCGGATAAATTGCGGCCGGCAAAGTATAAATTTTTAAACTGAGCGGATTTTAAGCTTTCAACCGGCAAATAATAGTCATTCACCGCTTTTTCAAGCGTCGAGGTGTCTTTTTTGTAAGAATGTATGTCAATCGGGTAACTTGCGTGCAAAACGGGATTTTCAAAGGTTTTCGAGGCTGTCATATCCTCTTTTGAATAAACATATTCGCCCTCAAAGCGCGAGGATTCCCTCACACCGGGCATATCAGCAATATTTGATATATAAGCTTCCTCAAAACCCGGGAAATAGCGTTTTACAAAGTTATAAAGCCTCCAAATCTGCTCTCTGCCCTCCATTACCGCAAAAGAAACATCCTGAATGCTGTCAGGGCTCAATTCCTTGTCAGACAGGATTCTCGGGCAGTTGAACGCCAGCGTTCCTTTCATTCCCGCAACCGAAAACACCTGAAAATAGGCGCTGTCAGCCTCTTTTATTATACCATCCCTTATTCCTGCCTCAAAAACGGGCCTTAAAGCCCAGTTTTTGGACTTATCCCACGTATATGCCGTTGACATGTGCAGCTCGCCGTTGATTTGTGCGCAGGTCGTGACATCTCTGTCCTTGTCCAGCTCCATTATCCACTCGCAGAATTTTTTCATGTCAATTCCAGAAAGATTAAAGCGCAATGTCATCGGTTGTTCATTTTTTTTGTCGGCCAAAAATTTATGATTTAAAATTTTTCCTAATTTTGAATTTCCTGTTGAGTCCACAAAATGGTTCGATTCGATATATAGTGATAATATTCCATTTGAAATTTTGATTTTTTTAATGTTATCATCATAACATTCTGCGTCTTCTACTTCACATCCGAATAAAACTTCGCAGCCTGCCTCTTTCATCATCGAATCGAGCGCTATTTTTGCAATTTCAGGGTTAAACCAGCCCGTATTTCCGTCAGAATAGGTAATTTGACCGCCATATTCCGACATTTTTTTCGCAAATTCGTTGTAAAATTCGCAGTTTATGTTGCGTGTGTCCGATTTCATTGCCGGGACAACAAGCGCAGAGGTGATTGACCCGCCGAGGTGAATGTTTTTTTCGATAATAAGTGTTTTTAGGCCGTTTTTTGCGGCAATATATCCTGCCGCGCACCCTGCAGTGCCTCCGCCGCAAATGACTACGTCGTACATAGCGTTTCCTCTTTTCTTTTGTGTGATTTTATATAGGAACTGGAGGACGGAAGGTTTAAACGCGATTTTTTTGCATTATATTCCTCCAGAATTTTTTCCGGCGGCCAATCTAAGGCCGGATCATTAAAAGCAACCCCAGCGTTTGTTTGAATTAGCCCAAAATCAAATTCATCGAGCGGATGTTCGATAAAATTCTTATTTTTGGAAGCAACTGTTCCTGAGGGGCGTTTTTTTGTATCAAAAGTCTTGCCAACAAAAAATCCAGCCTTGAGCATTGCATTTCTTACTGCAGCGGAATTAGAATATGTGACCAGCATTGAATCCGGATTCATAAGTTCATAAAGCCGAGCAAAAAATTCTTCGCTCCAGAGGGTTGGCAATTTTAAGGGCGTAAAAGCGTCCAAAAACACAATATCATATCCGTTTTTTGCTGATTTCAAGAAAAGCCTCGCGTCCATATAATGCGGGCGGAATGTAAAATTGTTCATTTTAAGGGCTTTCAATGCCTTTTTATTGCGTTTCGATACGTATTGATAATATATATTATGTAAGAAAGGGCTTTTTCTATGAAACATGGAGTTTACAACCTATTTTTAATTTCAGAATCGTTAAACGGCATTACAAAAGTACCGATTCAAACTTTCATATCGAACAACTTCGATACTGCTAAATTATACTTCCATGACTGGCTAAAAGACAAAAAATGTAAAACTAAGTTTACACTTTACAAAATCGGCGAAATACAAAACAACTTCCAAATCAAAGAAATGAAAATTTTCATCACAAACGGATGCGAAACAAAAGAACAAAAATTGTGCATTCAAAGAAATTTACTAATTGAAGAAAAACAAAGAATCGCTACAGCAGCAAAAGAAAAAGAAACAATCGAAATAGTAAAAAAGTTATTTGACGGAAAAGAAATATGATAAAACACGAAACACTCGAAATGATAGCCGAATGGCTGTACCACAACGAAAAAATGAAAGAGGTAAACAAATACCTATTCGATAACACCGAACTGTACGAACAAAAGTACATGACAGATTTTAGAGATGACCTGTTCAGATTCTTCGCAGGAAAAATAACAAGATTCTCAACAGACCACAACAAAATTTACAAAATGTTAAGTACAGAAGAAGTAAAAGAACTAAACAAAATCAGAATGTTAAGGAGATAAAACAATGGCATGGTTACAAGCAGCAGGAATGATAGCCTCATTAGCAGGGCAACTAGGTTCATCAGCAATGAGCGGAATACTGAACTACGAACAAACAAAAGAAATGCAACAAAGACAATTCGATTTTCAAGAAAGAATGTCTAGCACCGCACACCAAAGAGAAGTAGCAGACCTGAAAGCAGCCGGACTAAATCCAATCCTATCAGCAACCGGCGGAAACGGGGCAAGCACACCAAGCGGGGGCATGGGCACAATCAACACACCTGACTACGGCGCAAGCATGCGTGATGGAATCGCAACAGCACTGCAAATAAAACGCAACAATTCAGAAATAAACTTCATAGACCAGCAAGCAAAAACAGAACAAATGAAACGTGATAACTTTGAGGCCGATTCGGCACTGAAAAAAGAATTGACTTTGCTGCAGGTCATAAAAAACAAATATGCCGACAAAAGAGAACGCGCAGAAATCGACAATGTTATGAAAGACACCATCATGAAGACGGTTCAAAGCTCGGCTATACAAATGGACGCCATAACGAATCGGATCACAGCGAATGCGAATGCGATGAATGCAGAAACTAACAGAAAGTCATACGAAGCAGATAAACCAACAGCAGAGCGCTACAACAAATGGGCAAAAGAACACCCACTTTGGGCAAGCTTCAACGAAACTTTATCAAGATACTTAAACGGTTCAGTAAGTGCCACACTAAACGCAGGAAAGAAAAAATAAGAAAAAGTAAAAAACGAACAATCAAAAACAAAACAAATAAAGGCGGGCACAAAATCGCCAAAATAATAAGCCAAAACTTTTGATTATCACTAAATTTCATAGAAAGGAGCATACACCAAATGAAGTACAAACTCAAGAACAAATTCAACGAGTACAAAACTCGAGAGGGCACAAAAGCACTCGGCGAAAGCATGACAGACCAGTCACAACGCGAAGAATGCGACATCTATACATGCCTCAAAAAGTACGGAATCTCAACGCTTGTCAACAAAACTCAAGCCACTGAATTCTTATACATTGACAACACCAACCGGAACATGACACTCGACGAAGCAGTACGGGTCAGAAAAGACATGGAAGAATATTTCAAACAACAACCAGCACGCGTAAGAAAAGTGTTCGGCGACAACGTCGACATGTTTATCGAAAAGTACAAAGCAGGCGAGTTCAACGAATTCCTGGAAACAGGAGTCCTGAACGAAGAATTAGTTAATCAATTGAAAGGAGACAACAATGAAAAAATGGCAGAAAATCCTATTAGCACTGAAAGTATTCCTACCGATATTAATCAAGGGGATCCTGGAACTGTGGCAGGAACTAATGGAAGCATACGACAAGAACAATCTTGACCAGCTCCACGCAGTTGCTAAACAAGTAGAAGAACTAGCAAAAAAGGAGAACAAAAATGCATAATACGCAAAAAGACATCCTGTTACGCTGGAAAATTCAAAACTTAATACAGCTAAGAATAATAAAAGACAGGGCACTAAAAAAACTGAAAGCCACTCTAAAAGAAAAAAAAGAACCATACGAAGCATGCAAAGAATACACAATGTGCATGGAAACAATCGAAATGTTAGACAAAGAAATAAAAGAGGAAATAAACAATGACAAACATACTAATGAGAAACAAGGCAAACTCATACATCTCAAGGGTACCACAGATAAAACTACCACGTAGTATATTCCCAGTAAACTTCTCAAGAAAACAAACACAGAAAGCCAGCTATCTGGTACCTATTTTCTATCAGGAAGTGCTACCGGGAGACACGTGGCAAATCAACATGCAAGCATTCGTAAGACTCTCAACACAATTAACAGCACCAATGGACAACCTATGGGTAAAAACATACTTCTTCTTCGACCCACATAGGCTGCAATGGGAAAACTTCCCGAAACAACACGGAGAAAGAAAAAATCCTAATGACACCATTGACTATATGACGCCTACAATCACATATCCGGACGGCATTCCGTACAAATCTCTAGCAGACTACCTCGGCCGTACTAGATGTGGAGTAAAAAACACAAAAATGACGTCATTGGGCCACAGAATGTACAACCGCATAATCAACGCATATTTCAGAAGCGAAAGACTGCAAGATTCGTTGTATGAAAACGACACTGACACCGACGATGTACCAGAAAACTATTCACTATTTAAAATCGGCAAAGACAGAGACTATTTCACTAATTGCCTGCCTGATTTACAGCTCGGTGAACAAGTTATGTTACCACTAGGAACAACCGCGCCAGTTGCAGGCACAGGACTAGCATTAGGATTAAATGACGGAAACTCAAATTCTGGAATGATTGCACACAGAGGAGCTGCAAGCGGTGGATTCGTAACATTAACGGGAGACACTAACGCATACGGAAAAAAAATAGGCTCAGGAACATATAATGCACCGAGACTAAACGAATTTAAAGCAATTGGCGTAACAACTGACCCCACAAAATCAGGACTATACGCAGACCTATCAAACGCAGTAAGTGCCAGCATTGCAGCAATGAGGCTAGCAATTGACTCTCAAGAAATCCTAGAACGTGACAACAGAAATGGAACGCGCTACACTGAACAGCTTGAAGGACGTTACGGCTGCTTAAATCCAGACTTGTTAATGTATAGACCGCAATACCTCGGAGGAACGTCTAAACCTATGTTCACTACACCAGTCGTGCAGACCAGCGGTACAGGCGCTACAGGTCAAAACACTCCCCAAGGAAACATAGCAGGATTCGGCACAGCAAGCGATAAAGGTGAAGTAATAAGAGCTTCGTTCGGCGAGTTCGGTGCAATCATGGGATTAGCAGTAATTAAAGCAATTCCTCAATATCAGCAAGGGATGGGAAAATGCTGGAACCGCATGGAACGCTACGATTACTATTATCCTGAATTCAACGGACTCAGCGACCAAGCAGTGGAAAACGGCGAAATATTTTACCAAGGCGAAAACGTAAAAGACAAAACCACAAACGAAAATGTCGACAAAATGACTTTCGGCTATATACCTAGATACGACGATTACAGAACATTCAACAACGAAATATGCGGTGAATTACGAAGTGAATACCCACAAACACTTGACGTATGGCACTACGCAGAAAAATTTGAAGAACTGCCAAAACTGAATGGAGAGTTCATCAAAGACAAAACAGACGAAATAATAAAAAGAACTGTAGCAGTTCAAAACGACGACGACGAAACAGCAGAACAGTGCATATGTGACTTCCAATTCTCTGGTTCTGTCACAAGAGTTCTGCCGTCACACGGTATACCTAGAACAGGAGGCTCGATACTATAATGGCTAAAAAATTAACAAAAAAACAAAACATTAAAAAATGGAAAAGCGGAATCAACAACGTTAAAAACATCAACTCTGCTGAATACTCAAAAAATAAACGCGGGGGAATAAGACTTACATAACCATATATTCTTAAATCCTTCTACCAAGCGCGTGAAATCCGTCACAATACTCGGTCAAAGTCCGATTTATTTTAAATATGTGTACAAATCCTAGAAAAATAATAGTTAACAAAGAAGAAGTCATTGTTAAATGCGGAAAATGTGACACTTGCAAACGACAAAAGGCGCAAGAATGGGCAATAAAGCTAATCAATGAATGCAAATACCACAAAGAAGCATGTTTCATAACTCTAACCTTTGACAACAAAATACTACTAGACAAAAACTCAAAAGCACACAAATACGGAGCAAACGCGGGATTTGTTTTCAAAATAGAATACTCGATGAAATACTTCCAAAAATTCATAAAACGACTACGGAAGAAATTCAAAGACAAGAGAATCAGCTATTTTCACGTAGCTGAATATGGCGAAAAAACACATAGACCACATCATCATGCAATAATATTCGGAGAAAATTTCAGCAATGACAGAAAAGAATGCCAAATCTCAAAAAGCGGACATCCTCAAATGTATAGTCAAACATTACAGGACTTATGGGCTTGTGGCAATACTACTTTACAAGATTGTAATCCGAATAACATCATATATATTGCACAATACTCAATAAAAAAATTCAAAAACAACCTGCTAAACAAGCAATACAACACAAAAATGACTTTCTCAAACCGCTGCAAAATGAATGTAAAGTTCATCCGCAGACATCCAGAGCTAATAGAAAAAGGATACCTGCAAGACACAGACGGAAAAAGGTACAAAATACCGAGAAGTTATTTAAAAACACTGAAAGAAGATAAAAATGAAATCAATAGAAAACATTATGAAAACTATGAAGAAAGAATCATGGATTATATTAGCAATAACACTACTGCTGATATGATAAAACAGGAATCAATCAAAGAACAAATACGCGAAAAACGAAACAGAAACCTCAACAAATGCAGAGATTTTTAAAAATGGTGTCACCTGTGCTAATAAATACAAGGGAACGACGCACAGGTGTTCCACTATTTTTCTAAAACCTCACTTCGTGAGCTTTCAAAAAAATAGCGGTTTAAAAGGACAAAGATTTATGCCTAAAAATCGAGAAAAACGAGGCAAAAAAGCCAAACAAGATTATATACTCCAAATAGATGATTTATTGTTAAATTATGTAAAATTACTTGACAAACTAAAAAAAACGTGATTTTAATAATAAAGTGATTTTGAAATGAAAGATTTTCGGACAAAATTAGATTTCATGCCACGCATGAATCTGACGTATTTTTTGTTTCGAGTCATGATAAAACATGAATATATATTATGTAAAAACGAAAGATAACGGCTCCGGTGGTTATATTTATACCTGTCAAATCTGTATTTTTGAAACAAATCGACCACAGCGCGGCTTAAAAATGGCCTGTTTTTTGAATCTGAAACAACAGAATTCACCTGTTCTATTTCCGGGAAAATATCCTCCTGCAAATTGGCGAACAAAAAATACGAACATGCGCAGTCCCTCAACCCATCTTTTATAAATGGAGAAAGGAGGGTCAGTTTTTTGTCTATTTCTATTGCGTCGATATGGATTTTTGTTTCGGGCGCAATTTTAGAATTGAAAAGGTAATTCAAAAAGGCTTTTGTGTTATAGCCAATGCCCGAGCAAACATCGAGAACCTTTATTTCTTTTTTTTGAAGAAAATTTTTATGAAAATTTAAAGGGCGTATGAACTTTTCCTTTGCTTCTGACAGGGCGCCGTAAGAAGAATGATAAATATCGCCAACGCTGCTGTTATACAGCCCGCATGAGCCGTCCATTGTCATTACAAACTCAATATCCGGCGAAATAGCGTTATGAGGCGTTTGAGAAAAATTTTTATCCATAATTACATTATAGATTTTTAATTTTTTTCTGGCTTTTTGTTAAAATATTATCACTATATTTCTATTAGATATAAATCAACAAGATTATCGTTATATTTCTTATCGATACATGTATTACAAAAAAAGAGCAGTCAAATTTTTCGATTTTGAGCGCTCTTTTTTGTTATTTTGGCAAATTATTCACAGAAAATTCCAAATCCAGCATATTTTTCTCTGTTTTTATTAATCCGTTCTCTATTTTACTAAATCCGCGATATATTTTCCCGAATTCAAGCAACTCAGTATCTTCTGCTGTTTTTAAGGGCTTATTTGCAGATTTAATTGAATCCAGCTTATAAGAAACTGCGAATCTTGCGTCCTCAAGCTTTGCTTTGGCAGCTTCCAGCTCTATTTCTGCAAGTCTTGCTTTATAAACAGCCTTTGAAACCACTGAATCGGCCGCACTCAGGGTGTTTTTGTTAATAAGCTCGGTTTGGGCTTTTTCAACAATTTTTGCCAGAGGTTCAGCTTTTTTAGCACATCCCCCCAGAAGAGTTGCCCCTGTGAGCCCTGTATAAAACGCTGCTGCTTTGATATTCATAATTTATTCCTCTCAAAATGTTTATTCTGCCTGTATATTACTTATAATATCCCTGAAATTTAAATTTTGTTAATTCTTACAAACTGTTTAAAATAATGTTACAATGTATTTAATATTATCACTATATATCGCAACGTAATAAATAGATATTATTTTTATAAAACAAAAATTTATAACAGGAGGCGGGATTTCGGCGGTAATGAACAAAAAGTTTCTCTATTTTATATTACTAATAAATAATAGAGTGGGAGAAATATTATGCCGGAAAATAAGTGTATATCGTTATTAATGGTAGAAGATCATAAACTGCTGCGTGTGGGGCTTAAATCGCTTTTTGAGGACTGTAATGACATAAAAGTCATCGCCGAAGCGCAAAGCGGGAAAGAGGCGGTCGAAAAAGCAAAGAATATAAAGCCTGATGTTATACTTATGGATATTGGATTGCCCGATATAAGCGGAATTGAGGCAACAAAGCGCATTTTGAACGACAATCCCGACCAGAAAATCATAATGCTGACCTCGCATACCACGGAAAAAGAGGTCATGGACTCGCTCAGCGCTGGCGCTTACGCCTATGTGCTAAAGGATATTAACACAGAACTCCTGATTATGGTTATAAAATCCGTAAAAGACGGCGCAATCTGGCTTGACCCGAAAATCGTGCCACTCATCAGGAATCAATCCTCCTGTTTTATCCCCCAAAAACAAAGCTCCAGAGCGACTTTCCGGGCGCAGCACGCAAATCTTACGGAAAGAGAATATGAAGTATTAAAGCTCGTTGTAGATGGAAAATCGAATTTTGAGATTGCCAACACGCTCACAATAAGCGAACATACAGCAAAAGCGCACGTTTGCAATATTATTCAAAAGCTGGTGGTTGATGACAGAACTCAGGCTGCCGTAAAGGCGATTAAAGAGGGGCTTGTTTAAGCGAAAAAGCCTTTATTCGGCTAAAAGCGCGTCCAAAACCTGCTGCGCGTCGGCAACTATGCCAATATCACAGCACTGAAAAATAGGCGCGTTCGGGTCAGAATTGATTGCTATGACCTTTTTGGCGTTTGTAATGCCGACAAGGTGCTGAATTGCCCCCGAAATGCCCAGTGCGATGTACAAATCCGGTGCAATTGTGTGCCCTGTTTGTCCAACCTGAATTGTTTGCTCCGCCCAGCCCAGCTCAACCGCTGCCCTTGAAGACGCCGGTGAAATTCCCAATTTTTCAGCAAGTCTGTACATTTTTCCGAAATTTTCAGAAGAACGCAGCCCTGCACCGCCGGCAACAACGATTTTTGCGGACTCAAGGCTGTTGTCAATTGCTTTAAATTCGCGTTTTAACACCTTTACTGCCTCTTCGTTCCGTGAAATTTGAGGCTCAATACGGTGAATATTCATTGATTTTTGCGGAATTTCTCCGGTTGTGACGAGGGCGCCCGGGCGTATTGTTGCACAATTCGGGTCGGTTTTTGAAGAAATAACCGCCATAAGCTGCCCCCCGTAAGTCGGGCGGGTTGCAAGCAATTTTCCCTGCTCATCAATGTCAATCATTGTGCAATCCGCAGTCAAACCGAGGTTCAGGCTTGAAGTCACGCGCGGCGCAAGTTCCCTGCCGAGCGCTGTTGCACCTACAAGAAGTATATTTTGGTGATTTTGTGCCAGAAAATCGCTTATAGCGCCTGTCAGCGTACAAATCTCATTGTCAGCAAAAACAGGGCTTACAAGAAGAAAAAGGTTGTCCAGCCCCTTATTTTTAAGCTGTTCAACAAGTTCATCCGCGTATTCCGGAGCTGCAGCGATTAGAGCATTGATTTCGACGTTTTTCAAGCTGCTTGCTGCGTAGGTAATTGTTTCGATTGAAACAGGAGTTATCAAATTGTCGTGAGTTTCCGCAAAAACAAGGAGTTTTGTCATGAACGCGCCTCCTTAACCGCCTCAAGAAGAAGTTTTGCAGCTGCTTCCGGCGAAAAATCGTTGATAATCCGGCATTCCCGCGTGATTTCCGGACGAAATGCTTTTTTTACAATTGTCGGTGAACCTGCAAAACCGATTTGTGCGTCGTCCGCGCCTATATCTGCGGCGCTGAGGATTTTCACGGGGATATCCTGAGCACGCATAAAATCTTCAATAAGCGGCTTTTTCACGCATTCTCTTGAATTAACCGCAAGAAGCGCGGGCGTTTTTATCTCAATTTCTTCTTTAATGCAGGGCGTTTCGCGTTTTAAGGTAAGTTTTCCGTCATTATATTCAAGAAATTCGCAAACAAGCACTGAAGAGGGCACGCAAAGCTTTTGCGCGAGCGCAGGAGGAACCTGTGCAGTGTCACCGTCAACTGCCTGCTGGCCGCAGAGAATCAGATTGAAATCCGGCATAAATTTTCTGATAAAACATTCGAGGCAATACGATGTAGCAAGCGTATCAGAGCCGGCGAACTTCTTGTCGCAGAGCAAAAATGCCTCATCCGCACCCATAGCAAGCCCGTATGACAAGGATTCAACAGCCTGGGTCGGGCCCATGGACAAAAGAGTTATTTTTGCGTCAACAATCGCTTTTTTCACGTCCAGCGCAATCTGCATTGCGCCCATGTCGTAAGGATTTATGATTAAATCCATTCCTGCGCGGTCAATTGTGTTATTTGCCGTCCATTTTATGTCATTTGTGTCAGGAACCTGCTTAATGCAGACCAGAATGTTAAATGTCATATTACATGTCCAATCCGAGGTCTAAAACCGGCGCATTTGCTACAATTGCGCTGGTCGAGATTATATCAACTCCGCTTGACGCGATTTTATTCACAGTATCGAGTTTAACATTTCCGCTGGCCTCGACAATAGCCCGTTTGGCTATAAAATCTACGCATTTTTTCATATCCTCTACGTTCATGTTATCGAGCATAATAATATCAGCCTTATTTTCGACCGCTTCTTTAACCTGCTCAAAAGTATCGCATTCGACCTCGATTTTATGCGCGTGAGAGCCGTTTTTGCGCAGGCTTTGCACCGCATTTGTGATTGAGCCGGCATGTTTTATGTGGTTGTCTTTAACCATTGCGCAGTCGCTCAAATTGAACCTGTGGAGCTTTCCGCCGCCCACTGCAACCGAATATTTTTCAAAAAGCCTGAATCCGGGCGTATTTTTTCGCGTATCAACGATAAAAGCGCTGTAAGGCTTGATTGCTTCCTGATATTTTGCGGTTTCCGTCGCAATTCCCGACATTCTCTGGATATAGTTCAATGCAGTTCTTTCGCCCGTCAAAATTGCCCTTGCGGGGCCGATAATTTTAGCGAGGGTCTGGCCTTTTTGGATTTTTTCGCCCTCCTGCACCTCAAAATCAATCCTGACATCCTTTGAGAGGATTCTAAAAACTTTTTTGAAAACCGGAAGCCCACAAATTACGCCATCCGCGCGGGTATTCAAATACGCAGTGAGAAATTCAGAATCCGAGTATAGAAAGTCCGTTGTAATATCTCCATAGCCGATATCCTCTTCCAGAGCGTTTTTTACGTGTTTTTCAATAATAAAATCATTTAACAGAAACTGATGATTCATTGTTTTTTACCTCGACAGAAATTTTTTCCGGAACAACGGGCGAGTCAGACCTGAAATGTGCACCTATTGACTCTTTACGTTTGAGTGCCATATTTGTAATAACCAGCGCAACATGCAAAAGGTTACGCAGCTCAAATTCTTCTGCGCTTGTGCAGAAACGGTTCCGTCCGAATTCTTCTGATATTTTTTTGAGGTCGGAAAGTGCCTGCAATAAAGAGTTTTCATCTCTAATTATGCCGACATTTTTCCACATTGTATCTTTTAGCCTGTTAATTAGAGCATTTACATCGCAATCTGCATCCTCCGGCTCGTCTTGGGGTGCGTAATTTTTGATTGTAGAAAGGATAGAATCGTCAATCACGTCAGAAACCTGCAGATTTTCAAAGGAAAGCGTGTTCACCAGTTCAAAAGCGGTAACAACGCACTCCAGAAGCGAGTTGCTGGCGAGTCTATTAGCTCCGTGTAAAGAAGTGCAGCCCGCTTCGCCAATAGCGTATAGGTGCCGGATAGAGGTTGTTCCGTCAACAGACGTTTTTATGCCGCCCATGCAGTAATGCGCCGCCGGTGAAACCGGAATATAGTCTTTTGTGACATCAACGCCATTTTCAAGGCATTTTTTATAAATATTCGGAAATCTTGTTGTAAATGTGTCTATCGGAATAAGCGATGCATCAAGAAAAACCCTTTCTTCGCCAGATGCTTCAAGCTCTTTGACAATTGAGCGGGAAACAATATCACGGGGAGCAAGGTCTTTTTGCTCATGATAGCGTTCCATGAAGTATTCGCCCTTGCTGTTTACAAGTTTTGCGCCCTCACCTCTGACAGATTCAGAAATCAAGAACCTTGATTCGTCATTATCAAGCGAAAGCGCCGTAGGATGGAACTGAATAAACTCCATGTCTTTAATTTCGGCTTTTGCCCTGACTGCGAGCGCCAGCCCGTCGCCTGTAGCGACCGTCGGGTTTGTTGTGTATTTGTAAACCTGTCCGACACCGCCTGTAGCAAGCACAGTTGCGCCGGCATAGATAGTTTCAAACTCTTTTGTGGCCTCATTAAACGAAATAATGCCCCTGCATTCGCCTTTTGCGTCAATTAAAAGCTCGACAGCATGGCATTGCTCATAAATTGAGATATTTTCAGCAATTGTTTTATCGTTTTTAACCTTGTTTACGAGCGCTTTTTCAATTCCGTAGCCGGTTGCGTCGCCGCCGACATGGAGAATTCTTCTTACGCTGTGAGCACCTTCGAGCGTGAAAGTCAGCCCGTTTTGCTTGTCCCTGTCGAACTCCACGCCGTAGCTCATCAGGTCTTTTATTGCGTACTGGCTGTTTTCAGAGATAAATTTCACAACATTAAAATCCGAAAGCCCGCAGCCGGCTTTTATTGTGTCCGCAACATGTAAACTAACGGAATCCGGCGCATTTTCTGGCAAAACGCCTACAATACCGCCCTGCGCGTATCTTGAATTGCTTTCAGAAAGCTGTGATTTTGTTAGCAAAAGAATTCCGTCAGGGAGGTTCATGCTCTCGGACAACTTAATTGCGGCATAAAGTCCTGAAATACCGCTTCCGACTATAACTACTGAATATTTTGAATGTTTCATTGGCATAATTACTATAAATATAATACAAACGCATTTTAATTGCCATACACTATCGGCGAATTTTTTTCAAAATGAACGGATAAATGAATGATATATAAAATGCGATGAAAAAGGCTGCCGCTGCGGACGCATAGCGTTTTACAAGAATTGCAGCAAAGAATTTATCAGCCAAAAACATAACAAGATAAAACAATAAAAGCCCAAAAACAGCAGAAAATAAGGTTTTTAATGATTTTTTGTACACTACCTGAAAGTTTACAAACCTTTTTTCCAGAATCCAGCCGGAAAACGCGCCGTAAACAAATGCAAGCTTGCCGTAAACGCCATGTTTCATGTTCAGAGGGTTTATTGTGTCAACCAGCGGGTTGTATGAGCGCATTTGGGCGCAGCATTTCAAATGCAGGTACAAATACAAAATCAGCCCCGCAATCATTATTGCTGTGTAAAAAATCAAGTCGTTTCCGGGCTTTTTATCTGTCCATTTCAGGATTTTATCGGTAAAAACAATAATAAACAGCCCGATTATAATTGATACAATGACATCCTGCGGCGTGTGCACCCCGATATAGTTCCTTGAAAACGCAACAAGCAGCACAAGAAGCACCATTAGCCCCAAAATCCATCGATTTTTTCTCCATAAATAGCCAGCAGACCCCCAGACGCTCATTGCTCCCGCTGTATGGCCGCTGGGAAAAGAATATCCGTCCGCCGCAGGCAAAGCCCGCTCAATCGGGCAAACTCTGGAGTCAATAAGCCACGGACGCTTTATGCAGGCGGCCATTTTCAAAAAAACGTTAAAACAAAGGGTCAGAGCAAAGTTAAAAAGCATGAAAATTCCCGCTTTTTTATCAAAATACCAGTAAATAACAGCTAAAAATCCAAGCGGGATAATTACTTCGCCAAACCACGTTGCAGACATAAAAAATGTATCAAAAGCGCCGTTTGTCGCTTCTCTCAGCTGCTGCAAAAGCAGTAAATATTCAATTTGAAGCTCCATTGTTCCAAACATATTCTAATTCTAAAATAATTTGCAGGTTTGCGGCAATTTGTTTACATTACGAATTGATATTCTGTTTCAAATATGCCTCGATAAACCCGTCAATCTCCCCATCCATCACCGAATCCACATTTCCGACCTCAAAGCCCGTTCTGTGGTCTTTAACCATTTTGTACGGGTGAAAAACGTATGAACGGATCTGGGAGCCAAAATTTATGTCGAAATTTTCGCCTTTAAGCTCCGCAAGTTTTTTATCATGCTCTGCCTGCTTGATTGCGAGAAGCTTTGAAGCAAGCATTTGCATTGCAGTTTCTTTGTTTTGCAGTTGGGAACGCTGCTGCTGGCATTTTACGACAATTCCGGTCGGTTTGTGCAAAATTCTGACGGCAGTTTCAACCTTGTTGACATTTTGGCCGCCTGCTCCGCCCGAGCGCATTGTATCAACCTCCAAATCCTCCGGCGGGATATGTATAGCCTTTTCAAAATCCTCAAGCACAGGGCTGACTTCCAGCGAAGCAAAACTCGTCTGGCGCTTTCCGTTTGCGTTAAACGGAGAGATTCTGACGAGCCTGTGGACGCCCCGTTCTGCTTTTGCGAGCCCGAAAGCGTATTTTCCGCTTACTTTTATTGTTGCGGACTTAATTCCGGCCTCATCTCCGTCCGATTTATCCAGCAATTCGACTTTCCAGCCCTTTGTTTCTGCCCATCTGGAGTACATTCTGAGCAGCATTTGCGCCCAATCCTGCGCATCGGTGCCGCCCGCGCCTGCATTTACTGTCAAAATCGCGTCGTATGCGTCATATTCTCCGGAAAGCGTCGTTTGCACCTCCCAATCGTTCATCTCTTTTTCAAGGGCTTCCAGCGTGTTTTGAAGTTCCTCCCAGAGCGATTCATCCTCGGTTTCGTTGTAAAGTTCAACAAGGACATTACAATCTTCGATTTTTTTGTCCCAATTTTCTGCTTTTTCGAGCGTATTTTTGCATTCTGTAAGCTCCTGCGAGAGTTTTGCGGCACTCTGCGGATTTTGCCAGATTTCTTCGCTCTGAAGTTTTAAATCAAGTTCTTTTGCCTTCTTTTCAACGCCGGAAAGGTCAAAGGCACTCCTTCGCTTTGTTTATTTTCAAAGCAAGCTCTTCTAATTTTTGTTTTTGTTCAATATCTATCATTTTATTTTGGTTCCGTCCTTCGCAGCCCCGAGAATTGCCCTGATAATAGGCAAATTGCTAAAACCCATCCGCGGGGAAGCCGCAAGTTCTCTTATTAAATGCTCATTTAACTCTTCTTTGGGTTTTCCTTTCAACATCGCTGTTGTGTTGATTTCATCAACAAGTGCCGCTGCGTTTTTATTTGTGCGGGGTTTTATTTGCGGAATTTTAGTAAATTTTGCTGCACCGAAGCTAACTTTGTTCATATTTTTAACCCTTTTGACTACATTTTATTATAAAAACGTACAAGAATTTTTTTGCTGCTTTGTAAAAAAATGTAAAGCCTAGCCCTTTAAAGTTTTTAGCGCATTTTCAACATTTTTGTACAAAGAGCGCATGCAGTTTGCAAAATCCTCTTTTGCACCCGCAAAACTGAACGGAAATTTAATTGTATCCGATTTCCCTCGCTTAAAAACATGAAATTTAACATCATGGAAAAAATCCCCGCCCAAATCCTCAATATAAACGCTTGCGTTGTTTTTTTCAAGGTAATTATTGAGCGCGCTCATATTATTTTCGTTGATAATGTTTGAAAATTTCCCGCTTTTACTCAATCTGTTCTGGACGCTAATATTCACGCTTTTTCCAAGCGGTGAATAAAACCTGTCAAGCTGAATAGAAGAAAATGCCACAATTTTGGCCATAATTATCCTTTCTTTGCCGCACCGGCGATTTCAGAATCCATACGCAAAAATACAGGTTTGATTTTTTCTTTTTCTGTGATTTTTCCTGCGGGGATTTCGCCCCATTTTAAGTCATCCAGCTTAATTTCAGCGGGCTTTTCAGACCTGTTAAGCTGTTCATAAATGTCCTGCGAAATATTAGGCGTATAAGGTGCAAGCAGCGCACCGATAAACCGCATAGCCTCGAGCACATTGTAGAGAACCTGCGCACATTCAGCCATTTTGCCCTCTTTAGCAAGGCTCCAGGGCGCTGTATCGTTTACGTATTTGTTGACAACATTGGAGAAATTAACAATTTCCTGCGCAGCCTCGGCAACTTCGTACTTATCAAACCGGTTTTTAACTGATTTTACAGTATTCAGCGCCTCTTTTGCGATTTCGTTGTCAGAGCCGGTTATAAATTCCGGTTTTATCTCGCCGTCAAAGTATTTTACCTGCATGTTGAGCGTTCTGTTGAGCAAATTGCCGATATTGTTCGCCAAATCGGCGTTCACTCTTTCTTTGAAGTCCAAATCAGAGTAATTTCCGTCACGTCCGGTCGGAGCCGTAACCATCATGAAATATCTGAACGCGTCAGGGTGGGCGAGTTCAAAGGTTTCCATAACATCTTTGGGTGCGATGACATTTCCGATGGATTTTGACATTTTTGTCTGGTCAATCGTAATCCAGC
>QWCY01002263.1_pt1 | contig 26550 bp, 25 predicted proteins | sample 1972631 | NCBI WGS metagenome assembly QWCY01 (sample SAMN09866696, study PRJNA288562) | Human gut metagenome isolate pre1_stool, whole genome shotgun sequencing... | isolation source: gut | host: Homo sapiens | place: USA: California
CCGAACAGAGAAGTTAAGCTCACTTACGCCGATGGTACTGCGGTTTTCCCGTGGGAGAGTAGGTAGCCGCCTCTTCAAGGTCAGATCGTAAGGTCTGACTTTTTTTTGTGCCTAACCCTTCCTTAACAGGAGGGGTTTTTGTCTTGGAGGGGGGGCAGCGCAACCTACAGGGGGAGCGAAGACGAAATGTTCGACGTCCGACACGGAGTTCGATGCCGGATATTTTCGGGAGGGGGAAGACTGCCTTTTTAAAGCGGCGTTTGGGAGGGCGTTATTTTTCCCGTTCTGCGAGGTATTCGTCGAGCGTGATCGGAGACGGGCGTTTGTGGATTTTCTGCCCGAGTTTTTCCCGGACAAGGTAGTAGCTGGCCTGGAGCGTGCGGTTTATTTCGGTCAGCCCCCGGCGCGGCGGGAAGATTTTCATGGTCATCTCCCGGTTCCATTTGCGGGTGAAGAAACTGCTGTAATAGTCGTCCTCGGGATTTACGAGATATTCGATCGTCCCCTCCCATTCGATGCGGTTGAGCAACAGGTTGGGTTCGGATACGTAGAGCATCTTGAACGGCAGCGACTGGTAGGGCAGGTAGTTGAGAAAGACCTCGCCGTAGTTGTTGCGGTAGTTACCCGGCATCCTCTCCTTTTCGTAAAATACGAGTTTGTCTTCGATGAGCAGGATCACCCAGCGGTGCGACTCCTTGGGAAACATCAGTTCGCCGAGCATGCTCGGGGTCTCGACATACCCGCGTTTGCCGACCCGGACCATCTCTTCGATGAACCGGGCGGGATTGTCGGCATGTTCGAGAACCTGGTTGCAGATCACATAATCGAAAGCATCTTTTTCGAACGGGAGTTGCTCGCCGTCGGCTTCGATGAATTGCTGGTGAGGGTAAATCAGGACTTTTCCGCAGCGATGGGTGTCGTCGTGCGGAAACTTGTCGGCTATCACATCGGAACAAAACATCGGATCGTGTCCGGGACCGATTTCGAGTACCTTATCCCTGCGCTTGATGCGGAGATCCTGGCGTCCCAATGGATGACGGGTTATCATAGAGTGAGTTTGATGTGTGTCCCCGCAAATATAGGAAAAAACCTGCGTAAAAAATAAATCAACTGACTATTTTCGGCCGATTTGTAAACGATTTTGTCCGAATTGTGGCTTTGCTCCCGAAATCGTCGTCTAATGTTCTTTGTTCTTGAGGTTTATGACGCGATTGATCCCCCGGAGAATAGTCCGGTGTGCCGGCCGCTTCGACAGGGATGTAGTTGTCCTTGCGTCCGAGGATGAAGAGCTGGGGAACCTTCGAGGCGCGCAGCATCTCGTTCCGGTCCTTGCGGGCGATCATGCCGTTGAGCAGCGCTACGATTCCTTCGTCCTCGGTGACGGCGACCTGTTCGGTGAGGTCCTCGATGTAGTCTTTCATCCGGGTGCGGTTGTCCTCGGCGAAGCCCGCTTCGGGGGCCACGCGGGCCAGCGCATCCTTTTTCCCGGCCTTTACGAGGGCGATTTCGCGGCGGCGGTTTTCGGACTTCTCCGGCGTGTCGGCGTTGGGTGTCGAACTTAACAGCACAACTCCGTCGAGCATGTCGGGATGGCGTTCGCAGAAGGCCAGGGCCACGTAGCCGCCCATCGAGTGCCCGACGAGTGTGCAGCGGGGGATTCCCAGCGCCCGGAGGGCGTCGGCCACCGTGTCGGCGAGGAACTCCATCGAATGCTCCTCGCCCGTCACGACCGAGATGCCGTGACCGGGCAGGTCTAACGTAACCACGCGAAGCTCTTTGTAGAGGAATGGAACGAAATCCTCCCAGACGAGCATTGATTCGAGGTATCCGTGCAGGAGCACGACGCATTTGTCCCCTTTCTGGGAGTCGCAGACGTGCAGGGCGGTGGGACCCGCCATGATGAATTTTTCGATCATTGAATCTGGATTTATTCCTCCTCTTCGTCGAGGTAGTCGAGAACGGACTCGCGTTTGAGGGGCAGGATTTCCTCCTCGTCCTCTTCGTCGAAACTGCTGTAAAGCGCGTGGCGCTCCTTGCCGCTCTTGCGTATCGGTTCGAGACGTTTGGCTTTCCGAAGTTCATCCGCGTCGTGTTCGCGGATTCCCTTTTGTGTTTTCATGGGGAAATGAATGGTTGGTTTTAGAAAATTTCGCTGTCGAACACTCCTTCGAAGACGCGGCGCGCCGGTCCCGTCAGGCGGATGTCCGTATAGGTTTGTGTTCCCTGTTCATGCGAAAACCGTACCGCAAGCGCTCCTCCGGGTACGGTGATGCGGAAATCGGTCGTGTGGGGCTGCCGCGCGAAGGCCGTCACGATGGCCGCGGCCGTGGCTCCCGTGCCGCAGGCGAGGGTCTCGTTCTCCACGCCGCGTTCGTAGGTGCGCATGCGGATCGTGCCGTCGCCTGTGATCTGCACGAAATTGACGTTCGTGCCCTGCGGGAAGCGCGTCGTGTCGCGGCGGATGGCCCGGCCGCGGCCGGTCACGTCGACCGCTTCGAGGTCGTCGACGAATTCGACGTAGTGCGGGACGCCCGTGTTGAGAAACCACCAGCCGTCGCCCGTGCGGATCTCCCGCACGGCGATCATGCCCAGCTCGATCTCTCCCGAAGTGCCTTTCAGGCGGCGGATGCGGGCGGTGTGAAGCCCGTCTGCGGCATCGAAGAACTTGGTCTCCCCGCCGATGCCCCGGTGTTCGGCGAAAAGCGCGAAGCAGCGGGCGCCGTTGCCGCACATCTCGCCTTCCGACCCGTCGGCGTTGTAATAACGCATCGAACAGTCGATCTCCGCGTTCCGGGCGAGGGTCATCAGCCCGTCGGCTCCGATGCCGAAATGACGGTCGCACAAGGCTGCGATAAGTTCCGCACGGGGTGTGAAGCCGCCTTCGCGGTTGTCGATCAGGATGAAGTCGTTGCCTGCTCCTTCGTATTTTGCAAATGCCGTCTGCACTTTTTGAATGGTTATGTCTTGGCAAAAATAGTAAAACTTCTAAAAGTTTTGCTAATTTTGTGAAAAATATCCGCCCGGGCGTGCAACGGCGGGCGGATTGTATTGTTTATGCCAGGATTCAAAAAACAGACCTTTATGAAAAGTGTGCTTTTCAAGCATCGTTCGATACGTAAATTCCGCCCGACGCCCATTCCCGAGGAGGTGCTGTGCGAGTGTCTCGAAGCCGCCTTGCGCGCTTCGACGTGCGGCAACATGCAGCTCTATTCGCTGGTGGTGACCCGCGATGAAACGCTCCGCGAACGGCTCGCGCCGTGCCATTTCAACCAGCCGATGGTCCGCCAGGCTCCGTGCGTGGTGACCGTCTGCGCCGATATTCACCGTTTCACGATGTGGTGCGAGCAGCGCGACGCCGACCCTGCCTACGACAATTTCGCGTGGTTCCTGAACGCTTCGACCGACGCCCTGCTGGCCGCGCAGAACCTCTGCGTCGAGGCCGAAATGCACGGGCTGGGCATCTGCTACCTCGGTACGACGATCTACACCGCGGGCGACATTTCGCAGATACTGGAACTTCCGAAGGGGGTCATTCCGCTCACCACCGTGGTCCTGGGTTATCCCGACGAGTCGCCCGAACTGACCGACCGCCTGCCGCTCGAAGCCGTGGTCCACTACGAGAAGTACACCGATTACACGGCCGCCGAGATCGACGAACTGTGGGCCGAGCGCGAAGAGTCGGAGCTTACCAAACGTCTGCTGGCGGAAAACGGCCTCCCGAACCTGGCGCAGGTCTTCACCCAGCGGCGTTACGTGCGCAAGGACAACCTCGCCATCTCGGAGTCCTATTTCGCCCTTTTGAAAGAGAAGGGATTCTTCAACAACTGACGCCGTGCGGGGATCGTGTCGCATACTCGCCGCCGCGCTGCTGGGCCTGCTGTGCTCGGCGTGCAGCGTCACGCGCCACATTCCCGAAGGACAGTATTTTCTGCAAAAAGTAAAGATCGAGGACGACCGGTCCACGCCCCGCAAGGAACGCATCACGGCTTCCGACATGGAGAAGTACGTGCGCCAGACTCCCAACAAACGCTTCCTCGGGACGAATTTCTACGTCTGGCTCTACGAGCAGGCCGACCCTGCGAAGGACAACCGCTGGAACAACTGGAAGCGCAAGATCGGGCAGGCGCCCGTGACGCTGGACATGGGGCTGACCCAGAAGAGCGCCGAAAACCTGAAGGTCTACATGGACTCGAAGGGTTTTTTCTCCTCGCAGGCGACCTATGAGGTCGACACCGTTTCGCGCCGCAAGCGTGCGACGGTCACCTTCCGCACGCGCCAGGGCGAGCCTTACCGCATCGACTCCGTTTCCTACGAGTTCCAGGACAACTTCCTCGAACAGATCGTGCTGCCCGACACCGTCAATACGCTGCTGCATACGGGCGATATTTACGACGTGTCGGTCCTCGATGCCGAGCGGGAGCGCATCGCCGCCTACCTCAAGGAGCGGGGGTACTACAATTTCTCGGTCAACAACATCTCCTACGCCGCGCGGATGTTCGAGAAGGAGCGGCTGATCGACCTGCGGCTGATCGTCAAACAGTATCTCACGGGCTATGACGAACGCGGACTGCCCGTGATGGACAACAACATGGTCTACCGTATCGACCGGATCAACATTTTCCCCGATTACGACCCCACCGTCGCACGGACCGACACGACGCTGCTTTCGCGGCTCGATACGGTCTACTACCGCGGTCTGAACATCATCTACGAGAAACGGCCCAACCTGCGCCCTCCGGTGCTCCGTCAGGCCGTGCCGCTCTATCCCAACTACGTCTACAACTCGTCGCAGGTCAACCGCGCCTATTCCGACCTGATGGCGCTGGGGTATTTCAAGAGCGCGAAAATCGCCTTCGAGGAGCAGCCCCGGTCGGCCGACGTCACCGACATCGTCTCCTTCATCGGCGCTTCGGCCGATTCGACGCAGACGCTCTACACGCGCGAGGGCTACCTGACGTGCAACATTCTCTGCACGCCGACGCTCAAGCAGAGCGTCAAGGTCGATCTCGAAGGCAGCACCACGTCGAGTTTCTACGGCCTGAAGGCCACCGTCGGTTATCAGAACCGCAATATTTTCCGCGGCGCCGAGTCGTTCGACCTCTCCTTCACGGCGGGTTACGAATTTATGAAGGCTCCCGACGCCAGGCGCAAACGGGCCACCGAATTCGGCGTCACGACCGGACTGACCTTCCCGCGGTTCCTCGTGCCCTGGCGTACGGGCCGTTTCCGCACGGTGAACCAGCCGAAGACCAAGGTCGAACTGTCGATCAATTTTCAGGACCGCCCCTATTACGCCCGTACGCTTTCGAGCGCCGGCATCACCTACATGTGGACCAACAGCCGCTATTCGTCCTTCTCGCTGCGGCCGATCGACATCAACGTGGTCGACATGACTCGCCCGGTCGATCCCGAATTCCTGGGCAATACCTCCAACAAATACCTGATCAACAGTTTCAAGACCCAGTTCATCGGCGGCCTTTCGTTCGGCTACGGCTATAACAACCAGCGCAAGAACCTCGGCGGAAACGCCACGAACATCCGGTTCAACGCCGAGACCGCCGGCAACCTGATCGACGCCGTCGAGCACGCCTTCTTCTCGCCGGCCAAGGGAAAGGAGCAGTATACGATTTTCGGCATCGAGTATTCGCAGTATTTCCGCACCGATTTGAGCGTCAGCCGGAAAATCATGCTGGGGGGCGCTACGGCGCTGGTGGGACGGCTTTACGGCGGTGTGGCGATGGCTTACGGAAACTCTTCGTCCGTACCTTTCGACCGCCAGTTCTATTGCGGCGGCAGCAACGGCATGCGCGGCTGGACGCCCCGAACCCTCGGGCAGGGTTCGGTGGCCAATCCCCACAACGATTTTCCGGTCCAGACGGGCGACGTGAAGCTGGAAGCCAACCTCGAACTGCGCTTCCCGGTCTGGGGCATGATCCACGGCGCGACCTTCTTCGATCTGGGCAACATCTGGTATATCCGGCACTATTCGGGTGAGTCCGAAGATACGGTGTTCCGGTTCGACCGTTTCTACAAACAGCTGGGATTCAACACGGGACTCGGCCTGCGTTTCGACATCAAGTTCGCCGTGCTGCGCCTCGACTGGGGTATTCAGCTGCACAATCCCAACAACCCCTCGGGCGAGCGGTGGATCCACAATTTCAAGTGGAAGAACACGGCGCTCAACTTCGGCGTGGGTTACCCGTTTTAACGTTCGGCTTTTACTTCTTCGCCTTGTACTGCGACGGCGACATGCCGGCATTGCGCTTGAAGTAACTGCCGAAGAACGACTGGTTGGGGAAATTCAGGTAATAGGCGATCTCCTGCACGCTCATGTTCGAATATTTGAGCAGCGTCTTGGCTTCAAGGATCACGTAGTTGTCGATCCATTCCGATACCGATTTGCCGCTGATGCGCTTGATGAGCGTGGTGAGGTATTTGGGCGTGATGCATAGCTGCCGGGCGTAGAATCCCACGCTGCGTTCGTGCTTGTAGTGTTCGCCGAGCAGCTCGGTGAACTGCCTGAAATACTCCTCCGCACGGTTGTGTATCGGGCTGTCGACCTCGGGATGCTCCGTGAGGTAGTGGGTCAGGATGTCCCCGACCTTGTAGATCGTCGCGGCGATCAGTCCGCCGATGATCTCGCTCGAAAAGTCCGTCTCGGAGCCTTTCAGTTCCTGTTCGACCATCGAGATAAAACTCCGGAGCGACTGGCTCTCGGCGTGCGTGAGTTCCATGCAGGGGAGCGAGCCGAATTGCAGGAAAAGCGGCATCATGCGTTTGGTGTCGATGTTGATGCGCTTGAGAAAATCCGGGGCGATGACGATAAGATGGGCCTTGAAACGGTTGTTGGATTGTACTTGCAGGATGTGCTTGGGGCTGAAGATGAAGAGCGAATCCTTTTTGAGCCGGAATTCCTGAAGGTTTGACGTGAGTGAAGTCTCGCCTTCGGTTCCGACGCCGATAATGAGAGCGTTCAGGCGGCTCGGGAACCGGAATATCTCCATTTCCGATGCGCTGTTTGCGGCGATGCATTCGCCCATAATTCCCGGACGCTTTTCGCCTCCGGCCATTGTGATGAGTTCGTTTAGGGTAAAACTCGATATCGGCATTTCTGAATTCGTCTGGTTCATAGTTTCGCTTAAATTTCGACAAATATAATAATGATCAGTCGGGTATCATTCAAAATGTTCGATTCTTCAACCTTATGAACACTACCGCGCGCTTTTCGACCTGCGGGTCTCTGAAAACGAAAGCGCCGACCTCACGGGTCGGCGCTCGATGCTCTGTCGGCGGACCGATCCGCATGAAGATTTATTTGGCGGCAGGCGCTGCTGCGGGCGCGTCGGTGATGCCCAGTTCCTTTTTCACGGCAGGCGCGACGTCCGTCAGCGTAGCCTCGTCGAAGTAAGCCAGCGATCCCGTCGACGTGTCGAACACGACCAGAAATCCGCCTGCGGCCGCTACCTTGTCGATGGCGCTTTTCGCCTTGTCGATGATCGGGGCGAGCAGTTCGTTCTGTTTCTTCTGGTAATCCTGCTGTGCGCGCTCCTGGAACTCGCGGGTGCGGGTCTGCATATCGTTCAGTTCCTTCTCCTTCACCTCCTTGATGGCGTCGCTGAAGGTGTTGTAGTTTTTCTGGAAATCCTGCAACTTGGTGTTGAATTCGACGTTCATCGTCTCGATGTTGTCCGACAACTCCTTGGCGAAGGTGTCCATGTTCTCCTGCATCGTCTTGGTCTCGGGCATCGCCATGATGATTTCCTGGGTGTTGATGCGTCCGAATTTCTGGGCGAAGAGCGATGTGGCGCCCATCACCAGCACAACCGCAAGGGTCAGTTTGATTGCTTTTTTCATACAGTTTTATCAGTTAATGTTTTGATGTCGGTTATTTCTTGAGCGCGTCGATCACCTGCTGCGTCCGCTCTACGGAAGGATTGGTGTAGAGCAGCGTGGGGTTGTTCGCCGAGTCGAGCACCAGGTCGGCGCCCGCCTGCTTGGCGTAGGTCTCGATGGCGTCGAAGACCTGTTTCTGGATCGGGGAGATCACCTCGATACGTTTTTTCATCAGCGTGCCTTCCTGTCCGAACAGGCTTTCCTGATACTCCTGCGCCTCTTTCTCCTTGTTCAGAATGGCGTTTTCGCGGGTCTGGCGCGCAGCGGCCGAGAGCGAGGTTTTCTGGCTCACGTAATTGTTGTAAAGCGCCTCGACTTCGGCAAACTTGGCGTCCACCTGGTCCTGGTACTGCTTGGCGAGCTTATCCAGGTCGGAAATAGCCGTATTGTAGGCGTCGATTGATTTGAACACTTTCTCGCTGTTGACGATTATGTAGTTCTGCGCCGCGAGTGTCCCTGCCGTCAGAATAAATGCCGCAATTAAAATCAGCCGTTTCATAATCCTGTTGTTTTTAAGTTAATATTCAGCCGGTTTCCCGGATTGCTGCTATAAATATAACTCTTTTCTTTCAAATTTATTGCCACGCCCCGTTTTATTTGAGCTCCCTTTGGCGAGGGGGATTCAGGGGATTTTGAATGCCGGTCCGCGGGTGCGGCCGTTCGGATCATGCTAAAATTGTTGTCCCAGAACGAAGTGGAACTGGCTGCCGCTCTTGGTCGAGGAGTTCGCCGGAGCGTCGAATCCGTAACCCCAGTCGATACCGAGCATACCCACCACGGGGAGGTAGAGGCGGACGCCGAAACCGGCCGAACGCTTGATCTTGAAGGGCGAGAACTTCTTCCACGAGTCGAATGCGTTACCGCCTTCGAGGAATCCCAGCACGTAGATCTGCGACGAGGGTTTGAGGATGATCGGGTAGCGAAGTTCGGCGGTGTATTTATTGTAGCCGCGCGAGTAGTTGCTGCCGGGGTCGAGCGCGCCGTCCTCGTAACCGCGCATCGCGATGATGTCGATACCGTATATATTGTATCCCGACATGCCGTCGCCGCCGACTTCGTAGCGTTCGAAAGGCGAAACCTTATACTTGTTGTAGCTGCCGAGGTATCCCATTTCGGCCTTGAGCATCAGCACGAGGTTCGAGTTTTTCAGGAACGACTGGAACCACTGCGCCTTGAACTGCCATTTGTGGAACTCCACCCAGCGGTAGCGCTCCTGGTTGGCCCGGTCCGCCTCTGCGGAGGTCGAGTTGGAACTGTTGGCGATCTGCTCCAGTTTTTTGTAGTCCTTGCCGTCCCAGAGCGAGTAGGGAAGCGTGGCCTGCACCGAGGCGCTGAACTCCGAACCGCGGCGCGGGTAGATCGGCTGGTCGACCGAATTGCGGCCGAACACCAGTTTGATCGATGCCAGGTTGGCCGCGCCGTTCGTCATCACGAACGACGACCAGTTTTTCAGCGCGTAGCGTTCGTAGCTGGCTTCGGCGTAGAACGTGAAATAGGGATCGGGCCAGTTCAGACGCTTGCCCAGACCGGCGGCGACGCCGTAGGTCCGGAAATACTGCGTACTGGTCTGCCATACGTAATAGGCGTTGTTCTGCTCCGAGAAGTGTGCCGAGAGGGTGAACGAGTTGGGTTTCTTGCCGCCCATCCAGGGGTCGGTGAAACTGAACGCGAAGGCCTTGTAATACGTACCGTTGGTCTGTGCCGAGAGCGAGAGCCGCTGGTTCTGGCCCATCGGGTAGGGGCGCCATGCACCTTTCTTGAAGGTGTTCTTGATCGAGAGGTTGTTCAGCGTGATGCCGACCGAACCCACGAAGGTTCCCGAACCCCAGCCGCCGGCGATGTTGAACTGGTCGGAAGCCTGCTCTTCAAGCGGCCAGTTGATGTTGACCAGCTCGTTCGAAACGGGCTTGATGTCGGGCATGATGGCCTCGGGGTTGAAGTGTCCCATCGAACCCAGCAGGCGGATGGTGCGCATCAGCAGCGCGCGGTTGTAGAGTTCGCCCGGACGGGTGTCCAGCTCGCGGCGGATCACCTCGTCGTCGACGCGCTGATTGCCCGTGATGCCGACTTCGTTGATGGTGAACTGCTTGCCTTCGAAGACCTTGACTTCGATGTCGATCGAGTCCGGGGCGATGATCGTCTCGGCGGGTTCGATCTGCGACATCAGGTAGCCTTCGTTCTGATAGAGCGACGACACGGATGTCGCTTCGGGATCGGTCTCCTTGCCGATGCCCAGCTGCTTGTGCATCGTCTTCTTATCGTAGATGTCGCCCTTCTTGACGCCGAACATCTGTTGCAGCCCTTCGGTTTCATAGACCGAGTTGCCCACCCACGAGACGTTGCGGATGTAGTATTTGTTGCCTTCCGACACTTCGAGGTCGATGCCCAGCCGTTTTTCGTTGATCGGGTAGATCGAGTCGCGTATGATGGTGGCATTGCGGTAGCCCCGCGAGTTGTAGAAGTCGATTAGCAGCTCCTTGTCCGCCTCGTAGTCGTTCTCGTTGAGTTTGGTCCCCTTGAAGAAGTTGATCGACTTCTGGTGGGTCTTTTTGAACGTGCGGCGCAGGCGCTTGTCGTTGAACTGCTCGTTGCCGACGAAGTTGATCTTGCCGATCTTCACTTTTTCCTTGCGGTCGATCAGGAAGGTCACCGTCACGGCCTGTCCCGGGCGCAGCGTGTCGTTGTCGATACGCACGTCCACCTCCGTATTGCGGAATCCCTTTTCGGCCCAGTAGTTATGGATGAGCTTCTTGTTCTTGTCGATGACGTAGTCCGAGAGTTCGCTTCCGCGCTTGAGTTTGAGCTTTTCCAGCAGGTCCTTCTTCTTGCCCTTCGAAATGCCCTCGAACTCCCAGTTGTAGACGCGGGGACGCTCCTTGAGGAAGACCTCCAGGTCGAGGCTGTCGCCCTCGATCTCGGCGCCGATCTTCACGTCCGAGAAAAACCGCTGGCTCCAGAGCCGTGAAATGGCGTTGGAGATGAAGTTGCTCGGCAGGTAGACCGAGTCGCCTGCGATCAGTCCGGCAGACGACTTGAGGATCTCGGGGTTGAGGTATTGCACGCCGTGGACGTTGACGTCGCGGATGTAATAGAGCCTGGGTTCGCCCTCGCTTCGGAACATCGGGGCGTTTTCTGAAATCGCAGGCTTCGGAGCCGCCGTCGTGTCCTGCGGATTCTGCTCCTGGGCGAATATATTCGAGCAGCATAGCACGAGGGCAGCTGCTGCCGTGAATATCTTACCGGAATAATTCATCTATTAAATATAGTCTAAAGTCATCTATTTAACCAGTCCGAAGCGGCGATCGCGCCGTGCGTATTCCTCCATCGCGCGGTCGAACTCCTCCTCCGTGAAGTCGGGCCACAGCACTTCGGGGAACCACAGTTCGGCGTAGGAGGCCTGCCACAGCAGGAAATTGCTCAACCGCTGTTCGCCGCTGGTGCGGACGATCAGGTCGGGGTTCGGGTAGGGGGCCGTGTAGAGCGCGGTGCTGATCGTCTCTTCGGAAATCTCCGACGGGGCGATCTGGCCGGCCTCCACGCGTTGCGCGATCTGCTGCACGGCGTGCGTTATTTCGCTCCGCGACGAATAGTTGAGCGCCAGGATCAGCGTCAGCGTCCGTCCTCCCGCGGTCTGCTCCTCGGCCATGGCCAGGTAGCTGCGGACCTTCTCCGAAAAACGGCTCCGGTCGCCGATCATGCGCACCTCGACGCCCTGGCGGATCAGTTCGGGCGTTTCGTTGACGACGCTTTTGCAGAAAAGCTCCATCAGGGAGTCCACTTCCTCCGCGGGCCGTCCCCAGTTTTCGGTCGAGAACGCATAGAGCGTCAGGTACTTCACGCCCCAGCGCGCCGCGGCGCGCAACGACGCCCGCACGGGTTCGACACCCGCTGCGTGACCTTCGTAACGCTCCTTGCCGCGCAACTCGGCCCAGCGGCCGTTGCCGTCCATGATGATGGCGACGTGTTGCGGTATGCGTTTCTGATCGCTCATATTAGGGCACAAATATAGGGAAAAATTCTGTTAACTTGTGGAAAAATGCGATAAATGATTAACTGCGGATGTCGATTCCCCACATCATCTTATTCCGTAACGTGTCGTAAAATGATATATTGTGCGGCACGGCCAAAAAAATCGTCTGTTCGGCCCGCTCCACGGTGAACGACGCGCCGTGCGAAACGGGGTAGGTCCGGTTGTCCAGCGTGACGAAGGCGTCCGCCCGCCGGGCGTCCACGTTGAGCGTGATGACGCCCGTGTCGGGGATCACCACCGGGCGCATCGTGAGGTTGTGGGGGGCCAGGGGCGAGATGACCAGGCACTGGCACGTCGGGGCCACGACGGGACCTCCGGCGCTGAGCGAATAGGCCGTCGATCCGGTGGGCGTCGAGACGATCACCCCGTCTCCGTGGTAGGTGGCCACCATCTGCCGGTCGACGTAGGTCTCCACCGAGATCATCCCTGCGCCGTGGCGCTGCACGGTGAATTCGTTGAGCGCCAGCTGCGATTCGGGCTGTCGGGCGAATTCGCCCGTGACGCGCAGCATCGAGCGCGGCTCGGTCGCGATGTTGCCTTCGGCTATCTCGCGGAAGATCAGGTTCAGCCCGTTGCTCGGGGCGCTGGTCAGAAACCCCAGGTGCCCGGCGTTGATGCCCATGACGGGAATCGGCGCGCCGCAGAGACGGTGCACCCCTTCGAGCAGCGTTCCGTCGCCTCCGTAGCAGACCATGACGGTTTCGGCAGGCTGTTTGCCGATGTAGCGGCCGTAGATTCTTTCGGGCGGGAGCGCCGTTCCCGTGGCCTGCTCCACCAGGGGGGCGAACTCCTCGTTGACGGCGTAATCGAAGCCGAAAGCTCCGATCGTTCCGATCAGCTGGCGGATCTCCTCGGGGGTGTGGGCGATCTGCGCGCGGGAAAAAAGTATGATTTTCATCGGCGGAGTTTCGAAAAAATAAGTAACTTTACCACGCCGGAACGATCCGGGGCCTTTTCGGCCCGGCAAGGCGCCGGGATGTGGCATATCTCCGGCAAATATACGGAAAGGAGAGCGATGCGCCAAATTTATTTGAGCTTGTCCGGATCGCGTTCCGCATTCCGTGAAACAGCGTAGAATTATGACAAAGTTAAGCGTTAACATCAATAAGATCGCCGTGGTGCGCAATTCGCGGGGCGGCAATCTGCCCGACGTGGTCCGCGCCGCGCTGGACATTGAGCGTTTCGGCGCCGAGGGCATCACGGTCCATCCGCGTCCCGATGCGCGGCATATCCGTTACGACGACGTGCGCGATCTCAAACGGGCGCTCACGACCGAGCTGAACATCGAGGGCAACCCCATTCCGGGTTTCATCGACCTGGTGCTGGAGGTGGTCCCTGCGCAGGTGACGCTGGTTCCCGACGCCCACGATGCCATCACCTCGAACGCCGGGTGGGACACTTTGGCCAACCGCGCATTCCTGACCGACGTGACGGCGCGCTTCCACGCGAAGGGCATCCGGGTCTCGGTTTTCGTGGACCCCGTGGCCGAGATGGTCGCCGGGGCGAAGGCCTGCGGCGCCGACCGGGTGGAACTCTACACCGAAGCCTATGCGCGCGAATATCCCGACGACCCGCAGCGGGCCGTCGCCCCCTATCTGGCCGCCGCCGAAGAGGCTCGCCGGCAGGGGTTGGGGCTGAACGCCGGCCACGACCTTTCGCTGGAGAACCTGCGCTGGTTCGCCGAACGCATTCCGTGGACCGACGAGGTGTCGATCGGCCATGCGCTGATCTGCGACGCCCTCTACTACGGGCTGGAAAACACCGTGCAGCTCTACCGGCGCGAACTTAAATTCTGACGACTATGAAACGCATCCTGATCCTTGCCGCCGCGCTGTTCACCGTGTGCACGGCCTTTGCGCAGAGCGAATACAACCTTCAGCGGCGCAGCCTTTTCGAGGTGCTCCCGGTCTATTCGAGCGACATCGTGTTCCTGGGCAACTCGATCACCGACGGCTGCGAGTGGGCCGAGCTGTTCAACAACCGCCACGTCAAGAACCGCGGCATCAGCGGCGACCGCTCGGGGTGGCTGCTCGACCGTCTCGACCCGATCGTCGGGGGGCATCCCAAGAAACTGTTTCTGATGATCGGCGTCAACGACCTGGCGGCCGGCGTTTCGCCCGACGAGATCGTGGCCAACGTGGCCCGGCTCATCGACCGTTTCCAGTCCGAGTCGCGCTGGACGAAGATCTACGTGCAGAGCATCCTGCCCGTCAATGGCGAGTCTTTCGCCAAGTTCAGGAACCACTACGAGCACGGTCGTCAGATCGTGCCGCTGAACAAGCGGCTCGAAGCGCTGTGCGACGAGAAGGGCGTCACCTACCTCGATGTCTGGGGAGCTCTGGCCGACGAAAACGGCAATCTGGACAAGCGCTACACGCTCGACGGACTGCATCTCAAAGGCGAGGGCTATCTGGTGTGGCGCGATGTCATCAAACCTCATGTGAAATAGCCGGGTGAAGCTGACGAATCCGATATTCCGGCGGATTTCGCGCCTTGCCGACGAGCAGGGCGTGAGGGCTTTCGTCGTCGGGGGCTACGTGCGCGACCACTATCTGCGGCGCCCCTCGACCGACATCGACGTGGTGGTCGTGGGCAGCGGCATCGCACTGGCCGAGGCGCTGGGGCGCGAGCTGAAAGCCAAGGTTTCGGTCTTCAAGACCTTCGGCACGGCGATGGTCCGTGCCGGGGGCGTCGAAGTGGAGTTCGTGGGGGCTCGCAAGGAGTCCTACACCCGCGATTCGCGCAAACCCGAGGTCGAGCCCGGGACGCTCGAAGACGACCAGCGGCGGCGCGACTTCACGATCAACGCCATGGCGTGGTCGCTGAACGAGGCCACGTTCGGCGAACTGGTCGATCCCTTCGACGGGATGTCCGACCTCGAAGACTGCATCATCCGCACGCCGTGCGATCCCGACATCACCTTTTCGGACGACCCGCTGCGCATGATGCGCGCCGTGCGGTTCGCCGCGCAGCTGGGCTTCACGATCGAAGAGGAGACCTTCGAGGCCATCCGCCGCAATGCGGAGCGCATCCGGATCGTTTCGCGCGAACGCATCGTCACCGAACTCAACAAGATCGTCCTTTCGCCCGTTCCCTCGATGGGTTTCGAACTGCTGGAACTCACGGGGCTGCTGGAGCTGATCTTCCCCGAACTCCACAACCTCAAGGGGGTGGAGAAGCGGGGCAAGCACGCCCATAAAGACAACTTCATTCATACGCTCAAGGTGCTGGACAATGTCTCGCGCCGTTCGGACGACCTGTGGCTGCGCTGGGCCGCCATTCTGCACGACATCGGCAAGCCGCAGACCAAAGCCTACGACCCGAAGGCGGGCTGGACGTTCCACGGCCACGAGGTCGTGGGTTCGAAGATGGTGCCCGGGATTTTCCGGCAGCTGAAACTGCCTCTGAACGAGCACATGAAGTTCGTGCAGAAACTCGTCTTCCTCCACCTGCGGCCCATCATCCTCTCCGAAGACATGGTGACGGACTCCGCCGTGCGGCGTCTGCTGTTCGAGGCGGGGGACGACGTGGAGTCGCTGATGATCCTGTGCGAGGCGGACATCACTTCGGGCATCGACGCCAAGGTGAAGCGCTTTCTGGCGAATTTCGAGCTGGTGCGCCGCAAGATGAAGGACCTCGAAGAGCGGGACCGCATCCGCAATTTCCAGCCTCCGGTCACGGGCGAGCTGATTATGGAGACCTACGGCATCGGCCCGTGCCGTGTGATCGGCGACATCAAGGAGGTCATCAAGAACGCCATTCTCGACGGCGAAATTCCCAACGAATACGACGCGGCCTACGCCCTGATGGAGCGGCTGGCGGCGGAACGCGGGCTGACAAAGGTGAAACCGTGACGGACGCGCAAAACCGCTCTTGAATAGGTCTGCGTTGCTAACAATTCAAAAAAACACCTTTTAGGCGGGCGCTCCTAAACCCCGTCTTTCAGACGGGCGGCATCCAGTTGCGCCCGGGATTTCGATTTGGTCACCAGCCACACCCCGACGAAGACGCACAGCGCGGCCCCGGCTTTGGTGAAGCCGAAGGTGTCGAGCCCGAGGGCCACGGTGAAGAGCACCGCCACGATGGGCTGCACGTAGTTGTACATCGACACGACCGTCGGCCGCAGGTGGTGCTGCGCCACGGGAACCATCAGATAGGAGAAGAATGTCGCGCCGACGACCACGTAGGCCACGCCGCCCCAGATGCGCGGCGACACGGCGGCGTAGTCCACCTCCGTCAGCGGGCGCCAGTAGATCGCCAGAGCCGCGACGGCCGCGAAGAGGAACATCCATTTCATCGTCGTCACGGGTGAGTAGCGGACGATCACGTTGCGAAAGGCCGTGAGATAGGTGGCGTAGCTGACGGCGCTGACGATGCAGAGCACGTCGCCCTTGACGCTCGACGTGTGGCCCGTTCCGTGCTGGCTCACGAGAATGAGGATCAGCGCCCCGGCGCATCCGAGGAACACGCCTCCGGCCTTGAGCCACGTGATCGGCTCGCGCAGGAAGAGCGTCGCCAGTATCATGGTCAGCACGGGGACGATGGTGGCGATGATCGAGGTGTCGATGGGCGACGTGAGCGACAGCCCCCAGAGGAAGAGCATCTGGTTGAGCTGGATGCCGAACACCGAGGCGAAGAGCAGCAGCACGATGTCGCGCGGGGCGACCCGTTCGCGGGGAAAGAAGAGCGACACGGCCCAGAACAGCAGCGCGGCGCCCACCATGCGGTAGACGCTCAGCGCGAAGGGGCTGATTCCCCCGGGATTCGCCTCGGACTGAAGCACGCTTTTGCCGATCGGGGCGTTGAGGCCCCAGACGATGTTCGCAGCCCACAAGGCCGCATGACCTTTCAGTTTTCCTTTGTCCATCTTTTTCTTGCCCGTCCGGCTAAGAGCCGTTTTTTAATTAGGTCGAAGCGCGTGTCAGGCTCCGACCCGTAATTCCTGCCGTCGCCCCTAAATCCCGGCTCTCAGTCGGGCCCACCTAAGAGGTGGGGCTTATAATGGGTTGAAGCGCATATCAGGTTCCGAACCCTAATTCCTACCGTCGCCTCTAAAGCCGGCGTCTTACGCCGGGTGGTGCGATAATTGCTGTATCGTCTTTTCGTGAGTAAAACGCGCTATAATCTCGATTTGGTCTTCGCTAACGTCTTTTTCGGGGCGAATTTCTCGTTTTACGTTTCGCTCACGCGCAATTACCTCGACTTCCAGCAGATCTTCATGCTTCAGGTGCTCTCGGCGGCGGTCTTCTTCATCCCCTTCGCACTCTTCTCGAAGCAGTCGTTCCGCATCACGTGGCGCGATGCCGGCAACATCCTGATCGTCACGCTGCTGATCGTCTACGGGTGGATGTATATGCTGCTCTGGGGCTCGTCCTACACCACGCCTATCGACGCCTCGATCATCGCCACGCTGGGCCCGGCCTTCACGCTCATCATGGACCACCTGATGCACCCGCACAAATACATCCGGGCCCGCGTCGTGGGTGTCGTCTGCGCGTTGGTCGGGGCCGCCATCCTGCTTTTCAGCGACGGATTCACGCTCACCCACGGCAGCCGGGCGCAGGGCAACCTGTTCGTGCTCGTCGCCGTGGTGGCCATCGCCATCAATACGGTGATCATCAAGCCGCAGCTCGAAAAACTGGGCACGCTGGTCGTGATGGGATGGTATTACATCATCGGGCTGGCCGTCACGGCGCCCTTCTTCTGGAAATACATCGCCCATGTGCCGTTCCTGCGCCTGCCCCTCTATGCGCAGGCCGAACTGGCCTATATCCTGATTCTGGGCACCGTCCTGCCGATGTACCTGCTCTACCGCGGCACGGAAAAACTGACCTCCGTGCATACGGCCCTTTACCGTTATATCCAGCCTCTCATCGCCGGCATCCTGGCCGTCACGCGCGGTCAGGCGCGCTTCAACGCGGCGAACATGACGGCGCTGGCCTTTATCTTCGCGGGGGTCGTGCTGGTCGTCGTCGGCTATAAATACTACGTCCGCCACGGAGAGGTGCAGCTACGGTCCGACGGGCTGCTGCCGCACTAATCCGCAAGAAGCCGCCGGCGCCACTCCTCGGGCACGGGCTCGCTTCGCTGGCGGGCGAAGTCGAAGACCACCATCACCGAGCGGCTTTCGCTGCGAACCTCTTCACCGACCAGCAGTTGCTGGAAGAGCGTCAGGCTCTTCGCGCCGATCCGTTCGCAGGTGGTCGTCACGCGCACCGGGTCGTGCATCCGCACCTGCCCCGCGTAGGAGGTCGCGGTCGAGACGGTGAGGATGCGCAGGCCGCCCGACAGCACCTCCGCGCCCAGTATCTTTTCGTAATACTCCGTCTTGCCGACATCGAAATACATCTGCTGCGAGACGTTGTTCACGTGCTGGAACGGGTCGATGTCCGAGAACCGTTTCTGAATGGGGGTTTCGAGTACGCGGGCCATCTTATTCGCGGATGATCTTCACCTCGCCGCCTTCGCCGAAGGCGATGATCGACGAAGCCTTGCGGGTGGGTTTGCCTTCGAAACGGGGGTTGACGACGAAGTCCACGCCGTCGATGATCTCCTGCGCCACTTCCTGCAATCCCGCGGGCGTCGCTTCGCCCGAGATGTTGGCCGAGGTCGAGACGACCGGCCGTCCGAGGGCGCGGAGCATCCGGCGGCAGAATTCGTGGTCGGGGATGCGCACGCCGAGCGTCCCCTCCTCGGGGATGAGGTTCTCGGCGACTCCCGCGGCACCCGGCAGAATGGCCGTCAGGGGGCTCGTCGCCAGCTCCATCACCTCGAAGGCGATGCCGGGAGCCTTGTTGACGTAGCGCACGACCATGTCGGCCGAGGCGCACAGCACGAGCATCGACTTCTTGTTCTCGCTGCGCTTGAGTTTGTAGATACGTTCCACGGCGGCGGCGTTCGTAGCGTCGCAGCCCAGTCCCCAGACCGTGTCGGTGGGGTAGAGGATGATTCCGCCCGCGCGCATCGCGCGCACGGCTTCGTCAACCTCCTTCTGCATGTCGGTTTCCTTCTGCATGGCTATTTGACGGGCAGGATTTCGATCCAGTAGTCGTCCGGGTCGTTGATGAAATAGAGCCCCATATCGAGGTTTTCGTAGCAGACGCACCCCATTCCGCGGTGATATTCGCGGATGGCGTCGTAGTCGCCCGCGACGCGCATGCAGAGGTGGCTTTCGTTCTCTCCCAGTTCGTAGGGCGTTGCGGCGTGGTCGCGGAGCCACGTCAGTTCGAGGCGGAACGGGGCCTGCCCGTCGCCGAGATACACCAGCACGAACGATCCGTCGGATGCCTCCTTGCGGCCGACCTCTTTCAGCCCGAGCGCCTTGTCGTAGAAGTCGATGCTACGTGCGAGGTCCGTGACATTGATATTGAAATGGTCGAAACGGCTTTTGATTTCCATATCTATATATGTATTGTACGGCGCAAAATTACATAAATATGGTGAAATATCTCTCCTCCCGCCGATATTTCTTTTGCCTGCCGGTTTGGATGATGCGTTTTTTTACTTACTTTTGTCTTAACCAATACTTAAACGATTAAGCTATATGAAAAAACTCTTTTTTGCGTTTGTCGCCGTGTTTGCGCTCCTCGCGGGCTGCTCCTCCGGGGAGGATGACCCGCGTGAAGACGGGGTCGAGGGGACTTTCGAACTGCACAGTTTTTTGCAGGACGGCATGGTGATCCAGCAGAACCGGCCGTTCCGCCTGTGGGGCAAGGCTTCCGCTGCCAACGTGAAGATCACCGCGAAAGCGAGCTGGGCCCGGCAGGAATACACCTGCAAGGCTGATGCGAACGGGACGTGGGTGCTGGAAATTCCGGTGCCTGCGGCGCCTTCCGACAACGCTCCGCAGTCGATCGTGGTTTCGACGCCGCTCCGGAAAGCGGTTCTGCGCGACCTGCTGATCGGCGAGGTGTGGGTGCTGGGCGGGCAGTCGAACATGGCTTTCGCCTTGGGACAGGTACTCGACGCCCCGGCCGAGATCAACGCCGCGAACTATCCGAACATCCGCTTTTTCACCGTGCAGCCCTCGAATACGGCCGCCCCGATCTTCGACTGGCGCGAGGAGATGCCCGCGCCCTATGGCAGATGGTATTCCACGAGCCCTGCGACGGCCGGCTCCCAGAGCGCTGTGGGTTACTACTTCGGGCGGATGCTCCACAAGGAGCTGGGCGTGCCCGTCGGACTGGTCAATACTTCTTACGGCGGCGCCACGGCGCAGGCTTATACGCCGATCGAGGCTCTCGAAGGCGACAGCCGGCTGAAAGCGAATTTCGTCGATCCTTACAAGGCCAATCCTGATATGAACGTGCTGGTGCGGCCCGCCGAACTCTACAACAGCATGGTTCACCCGCTGCTGCCGCTGTCGGCCCGCGGTGTGGTGTGGTATCAGGGCGAAGGCAACTGGGGCGACTATCCGATCTATCCCCTGCTGATGAAGACGCTCATCAACGGTTGGCGGCGTAACTTCGCCCACAGCGAGATGCCGTTCTATTACGTGCAGATCGCCCCGTGGGGTTTCGGTCAGGACACCTCCTCGAAAGAGTGGTTCTACACTCAGGGCGAGGCTATCGGTTATGCCTACATGCGTGAGGCGCAGGCGCTGACCCGCGAGCAGGTTTCTCACTCGGGGATGGCTGTGACGATGGACGTGGGCGATCCCGACGACATCCATCCCACGAACAAGCGCCCCGTGGGCGAACGTCTGGCGCGTCTGGCGCTCAACGGGACCTACGGCCGCAGCGAGGTGGCGTGCCTCGGGCCGCGCTACAACAGTCTGAAAGTCGAAAACGGCGTGGTGAAGCTCCTCTTCGACAATGCCGAAGGGCTGAAAACCAACGACGGGCAGGCTCCGAAGCATTTCTACGTGGCCTCGACGGCCGGTTCGGAGCATAAGTTCTGGCCGGCGTCGGCCGAGATCCACGGTTCGGAGGTGTGGCTCACCTGCCCCGACGTGGTAACAACTTCTACCGCAGCTTCCGGCGTGGCCGTACGCTATGCTTTCCTGCTCTATCCGATGACCAACCTCGAAAACGGTGCGGGACTCCCGGCCGAGCCTTTCCGCACCGACTCCTGGTCTGCGGAGATCAGTTACGTCTATTAGCGGTTTCGGGGCGAATATTTTTGAACGAGATTACCGTTTTTTTCTGCGAATTTTATACCTTTGCACCACGAAAGAAAATAACTGAAAAAACGATAATCGTATGGGAAGAGCCTTTGAGTATCGCAAAGCGCGAAAATTGAAACGCTGGGGCCATATGGCCCGCACCTTCACCAAGCTGGGCAAGGAGATCGAGATCGCCGTCAAGGCCGGAGGCTCCGATCCGTCGGGCAATACCCGCCTGCGCATTCTGATTCAGAATGCCAAGGCCGAGAACATGCCCAAGGAGAATATCGAGCGCGCCATCAAGCGTGCCACCGAGAAGGACGCCGCCGATTACAAGGAGGTGATCTACGAAGGATACGGCCCCCACGGCATCGCGTTCCTGGTCGAGACCGCCACGGACAACACTAACCGTACGGTGGCCAATGTGCGCATGTATTTCAACAAGTGCGGCGGCACGCTGGGCAACAGCGGTTCGGTCGGATTCCTGTTCGACCACAAGTGCGTCTTCAAGTTCCGCGCCGCCGAGGGCGTCGATCCCGAAGAACTGGAGCTGGAGATGATCGACCTGGGTGTCGATGAGTTCTATCCCGAGGAGGACGGCATCACGGTCTACGCTCCCTATGAATCTTTCGGCGCCATTCAAAAGTGGCTCGACGACAAGGGTTTCGAGATCGTTTCCGGAGAGTCGGTTCGGATTCCGGCCGACGTGAAGGAGCTCGACGCCGAGGGCCGCGAATCGGTCGAGAAGCTGGTCGAGAAGCTCGAAGAGGACGACGACGTGGTGAACGTTTACCACACCATGAAGGAGGCCGACGAAGAGTAGTTTTCAATGATTGCGGCGCATCCGCCGCACCGTCGTCCGAATCTCCGGACGGACCGGACCGAAAATTCCGTCCGTCCGTTTTCCGTGAAGGCAGGCGGGTGCAAATGTTAAATTTTCAGCGAATTGATATTTGCATCGGGTTTCTTTTTCGGGAAATTCCAAACATGATAAGGTAATTTCAGACGAGGTTACGGTTTTCGGATCGTTACCTCGTCTGTTTTGCTATGTCTTGCATAAGAGATTCTTTTGCAATTCCTTGACCGGTTATTCCTGGCATGGGCAACGGTACGATCGCCCGGTTCGGCGCCAAATTCAGCCCTCCTCCCCTCTGTGGGAAGTGAAGGGCGGAAGAGCCAAAGGCAAAAGCCTCGAAGCCGATCGTATCAACCGCCATCCGGACAATATCCGTATCCGGATAGGAAAGCATTGCCGGTTTATCTGCGACCCTGATTTCACTTCGGAGGCGGATTCTTCCTGTTACATGGTGAAGATAATCGAAAAGAAGTCTTTCAACGCGCGACGCAACTTGATAACTGCCTGTTGGAGTTGTTTATCGACCTTTTTCTGCGGAATGCCGAACTGCTCGGCAATCTCCTTGTAACTCTTTCCCTCCAGCCGCCGGGCCTTGAATATCTGTTGTGTAAGTTCCGGCATTTGCTCGAGTTGTGCCCGGCATATTTCGAGAATTTCGTCTTGGAACAGGGTGTCCGGGTCGCAGCTCTCGATGGCCCGGGTATAGTAATCCATCGTGCTGCGCTCTTTGAGTTTGATTTGTTCGTAGACGGCCTGCCCGATTTGCCGGTTTCGGCGATACATCAGGCAGTTGTTCCGGATGACTTTATACAGATAGGCTTCGATGTTCGTTCCGGTGATGTCGCTGCGGTGTTCCCATACGGCCATGAAACTGTCGTGCACGATGTCTTCGGCCGTTTTGGAATCACGCACATAACTGTTGGCTATGAGCAGGTATTTCCGTTTGTATTGGCGGAATAACTGCTCGAAAAGTTGTTGTGAGAACGACGAAGCTGTGTCCATAGAGAAGATTCTATACACAAAGATATAATATTTTCCCGGAAGAAATTATGAAAATAAAATTACGCTTGTACAGGCAGCATGCAAAGTGGTTCCGGAAAGCGCAGGGCAGGGAAGTTGGGGGTATGTGTCTAATTGATGCCGTTTCAACGGATTAAATATATTAAAAAAAATTATTTACACGATTCGCTTCTTTTTGTGGGGGAAACGGGGCCGGTCGTGCATCTTTATTATCAGATAGAGCCCATGAAAATGAAAGAAGAGATTACAAACGCCCGGTTGTTCCGGTTCTGTGCCGGAGAAACTACGGCCGATGAGAACGACCGAATTGCCGCATGGCTGGATGAGAACCCCGAGGAGCATCAGCGACGACTGAACGACGTGCATTCGATGTATCTCGTGAGCATTTTGTGCGAATCTGAAGCAACGCAGCCGGCCCGACGTTCTGCAAGGCTCACCTCTTTCCGTCGGTATGCGGCAGGCATTGCAGCCGCTCTGCTGGTCGGATTTGCGGGGAACTATGCATTCTTTGCCCACCGGCTGAACGGTTGGGCCGAACAGCAGACCGTCATCGAAGCTCCGGCGGGCCAGCACGTTCGGATTTCACTCAACGACGGTTCGGAGGTCGATCTGAATTCCGGAAGCCGGCTTATCTACCCTGCGATTTTCAGTAGCAAAGAGCGTCGGGTCAAACTTGTCGGAGAGGCCCGGTTCGATGTCAGCCACAACGAAAAACAGCCTTTCGTCGTGGAAACATTCGCTTACGATGTCCAAGTGTTGGGAACCGATTTCAATGTAATTGCCGACGAGGCGAAAGGTCAGTTCTCGACAGCATTGTTCGAAGGCCGGGTATCTATTCACAACCACCGGAACAGCGAACGGATCGTCATGGAACCCAATACAGTCGTTCGGCTCGAAAACGGATATCTGTATGTGGACAAACTCGAAAGCCGCGATGAGTATTTGTGGACGGAGGGTATTCTGTCGTTCCGAAACGACTCGTTCGACGAGATTGTCGAAAAATTGCGGAAATATTACAATGTCGAGATCGAAATCCGGTGCGCTGCACTTCCGAAGGTAACCTACGGACGCCTCAAAATCCGTATCTCGGAGGGAATCGAACATGCCTTACGAATATTGCAACTCGCCTCTGACTTCACTTACGAATACGATCACGATCGAAACAGAATCATCATTCAGTGATGGTTTCATAAAGTTTAATGCCAACCCAAAACAAATACTGCTTATGAAGAAATGACCGAACGATCCACCATTGCTCTTCCGGTCGGACGTGAAAAAAACCTGCAGGCGGGCAAACACCTGCAGGCCGGAGTCCAATCGGAAAATGATCAACCTTTTCTCAAAATTGAACTTTAATTCAACAAATGTATGAATAAAAAGATTATTCAGCGAATTAGTTTGTTAATTCTTTTATTCGTTCTGCCTGTCGCATATCCCGTAAATGACGTTCATGCGCAAGATGTTCGTGTGACCATCCGTATGGATAAGGTCCGTATGGAGCAGGTTATGAATGAGATTGAGCGTCAGACGAAATATCTTTTCGGAAGCGCTGATAACGTGGATGTGAATCGCATCGTTACGGTCCAGGTCGTAGACCGTCCGCTGCGGGAGGCGCTTGACGCCATGCTCCGGGGGACGAATATATCCTATATGGTTCAGGGCTCAAATATCGTATTGAAGAACAGACGCTCGGAAGCCGACGCGAACAGACCTGTCACGGTTTCGGGCATCGTCCGCGATGTAGCCGGCAACCCGGTTGTCGGAGCTGCTGTGGTCGTGAAAGGTACGACGATCGGCGTCAGCACCGATATAGAGGGCCGATTTGCACTTCAGGTACCCCCCCCCGCTTCGCAGGCCGTTCTGGAAATCAACTACCTGGGTTATGAACCGACGGACGTTCGGGTCGGCAGCGTCACGCACTTCGACATCACGCTCAAGGAGGACAGCCAGCAGATTTCAGATGTGCTTGTCGTCGGCTATACACCGATGCGCAAGAGCGACTTCACGGGTTCGGTGGCCAGCGTCAAGTCCAGCGAACTCACGACGACGACGCCCACCATGGCGCAGGCGCTTGCAGGTAAGGTTGCCGGCGTCGAAGTCCGTCAGGCCAGCGGAGCTCCGGGCGAAGGCGTACAGATTCGTGTGCGGGGCGTGAACTCGCTTTCGGCCGGCAGCGATCCGCTGTATGTTGTCGATGGTTATCCGGCCTCGGAGGATGTTTACATCAATCCCGGCGACATCGAGAGCATCGACATCCTGAAAGATGCCGCCTCGGCCGCGATCTACGGTTCGCGCGGCGCTTCGGGCGTCGTGCTGATTACGACCAAACGCGGTAAGGAGGGCGAGCGTGCCAAGATCAGCTACGATTTCTCTTATGGCATTCAACAGCTCGAACGTAAGGTCGATCTGCTGGATGCGAACCAGTTCCGCGACCTGTACATCGCTTCGCGCAACGATTCCTACCGTCGGAAAGCGACGGCCGCCGGCATTGCATGGAGTCCCAACGATGACAATTCGATCCGTTCGGCCAAGGGATTTTCGCTCGCCGATGTCGGTATCCACCCCATGTTCTACGACTTTACGACCCGGACGCCCGTCGAACAGCAATATAATACCGATTGGCAGGATGAGGTGTTCGGCAATGCCGGGATGATGCGGCACAACATCTCGGTGACCGGCGGCTCCAAAGCGATTCGCTACATGGCCAGCATCGGCTACATGGATCAGGACGGCATCATTGCTCCCTCGAATCACAACCGCATCAATGCCCGCCTGAACCTCGATGCGCAGATCACCAAACACTTTTCGGCCAGTTTGAGTTATTCGATGTTCGATGTCAAGAACAAAGTGGTTCAGGCTGAGGGCCGCATGATCAATGACGGTGTCATCCAGAGCACGCTGATGTACCTGCCCAACCTGCCGGCTTACGAGGAGAACGGCGATTACGCACGCAGTGCCATGATTCGCATGAAGACCGACTGGGGCATCAATTTCCCGGAAAATCCGCTCGTCATCGCCAACGAACTGGATATTTCGGAGAAGGCTTCGCGTCACAACCTGAATTTCAATCTGGTCTATGAGCCGCTGCCCGATCTGAAGATCTCGGCACGGCTGGGACAGCAGTGGTACAACTACCGCTATTTCTACTATCGTCCGATGAGCATCGGCCGCAACTCCTCGCCGGCATACAGTTCCGAACTGGCCGCCTATAACATCGCCCGTTCGAGTTCAACCTACGACATTGACCGGCTCGGGGAGTTTACGGCAAGCTACAAAAAACAGCTCGGACGCCACCGTTTCGATGCCCTCGTCGGCTATACGCTCCAGCGCAAGACCTATGACCGGCTCGGAGTCGAGGCTACGGGATTCGCCGACGACCGCATCCACGAAGTGACGGCTCATGGGCCGAAGGATTCGGACATATCGCTTTACGAAACCCGCAAGGCGGCTTGGTCGATGATGTCCTATCTGGCGCGTCTGAACTATTCGTTCGACGACCGTTACACCGTGACCGGAACGTTCCGCGCCGACGGTTCGTCACGTTTCGGTGTCAATAACCGCTGGGGATATTTCCCGTCGGTATCGGCAGGCTGGACGATCTCGAACGAACCGTTTCTGAAAGATGCGCTCGAAAACATTGCTACGGTC
>QWCY01002157.1_pt1 | contig 26491 bp, 19 predicted proteins | sample 1972631 | NCBI WGS metagenome assembly QWCY01 (sample SAMN09866696, study PRJNA288562) | Human gut metagenome isolate pre1_stool, whole genome shotgun sequencing... | isolation source: gut | host: Homo sapiens | place: USA: California
CGATGCGAACAAAGGCTATGGTTTTATTCAGAACGAGCAGGGTGCCGATGTGTTCCTGCCTGCAGCCGCCCTGCCGGAGGGCGTGAAGACGTTGCGTAAGGGTGCAAAAGTCGAGTATTCCGTGGTGGAGGGCCGCCGTGGTCCGCAGGCAATGGGCCTCACCCTTGTGGCATCCGCGCCGTCTCTGGTCAAAGCAACTCGACCGAAGCCGGATGATATGGCCGCGATTGTGGAGGATCTTATCAAGCTGCTGGATTCCGCGGGGAACCAGTTGCGCCGCCACCATTATCCATCTCCGGCTGAAAGCAAGAAACTGGCCACGCTGATGCGTGCCGTGGCCGATAACTTCGACGTACAGGAATAATTCATGTCCGATACCACAATGGATCCCAAGGCGATCGCCCAGGCGGTGGCCATCGAAGTCGCCGATGAGGATGGCCAAGTCGGTGACTTCGTCGAAGCCATCGACTTGGGAGACAACGTTACTGATTTTCGTTTTGAAACCTGCATACGTGGGTATGAGGGATGGCAGTGGTCGGTGACGTTGTATCGCGATGCTGAGTTGGACCATTGGACGGTCAATGAGTCATCGCTGGTGCCTACCGACAAGGCGTTGCGCCCACCGGAATGGATTCCATGGAAGGATCGTCTTGAACCGACCGATTTGGCGGTGACCGATTCGATCGGCACCGATCCCGATGATCCACGTATGGAAGAGGGGTTCCGCAGAACTGAGCCCGTTGAGTCTGCCGAAAGCGTTTCCGACGATGTGCAGACCGTCGAAGCGGCGGACGGCGGCGACAATGCCGGAGCGGACGCTGACGTGGTTGACGGTTCGCAAGACGAGAATGCCGTAGCATCGGTGACCTCCGAAGAGGACATCGACGAGGCGGTTGAGGAATTCGATCTGTCCCGCAGGCACGTGCTCACGCCTTTGGGCCGTTCCCAGACCGCGAAACGCTGGTATGAGGGACCGCGCGGACCGAAATCGTTGTCCACCAAAACATCGGATGGCAATCCATGCTCGACGTGCGGATTCTTCATTCCTCTGAAAGGCGAACTGAATCTTCTGTTCGGCGTGTGCGCTAACAAGTGGAGTCCTGATGACGGTCGTGTTGTATCCATCGACCATGGCTGTGGCGAACATTCCGAAATCGAGCCGCCGGAACCGTCTCACTTGTGGGTGCAGTCGAAACCTGCATTTGACGACCTGCATATCGATATCATCGCGCAGGCGCCGCGTGATGAACGCGGTTCCGTCGAACTGATCGAGCAGCTGTCGGCGAATGAAGACGGCAATCCGAACGATGAGGAAGAAGCCTCCGAAGCCGATATCGAAGCCAATACCGTGGATGATGATGCGAATCAGGAGGAAGTGCTCGAACATACGGCCCAGCAGGATGAGCCGGAGGTGGAATCCACCGTTGATTTGAGCGATGACGAAGAGCCGGTTATCGTCGAATCCGAAGAGGATGAAGCGACGGATGCGGAACCCACCGAAGCCGAGGAAACGGACACTGCAGAGGAAAACGCTCCGGAAGCTGAGTAATCCTGTCTTATCGAGGATATGAAAGAAGTCCGTTCCCTATGTAAGGAAGCGGACTTCTTTCATATCCTCAAAGGTTTAGTGCACGACAGTGACGGTGCAGTCGGCGAAATTGACGATTTGCTTGGAGACGGAACCAAGGAAATGCGCGTCCAAGCCGGACAATCCACGGGAACCGACCACTAGATGGCGTGCGTAACGGGATGCCGCGATCAGCCCCTTCGCAGCGGAAATATGGAAGGCGTGCGATTCGATCTGGAAATCGTCGGGAATGCCGGCAGTGGGAATCTCAACCGAATCGAGCAGCTCATCAAGAATGCGTTCCGCCCGTTCCTGACCGACGGCAATCGGCGCTATGGCGTTCTCATATCCCTCGATGACGCCAAGATCCTTGAGCTGCCAGCAGAACATCACCTGCAGGGGAGCGTGATGCAAAGCCGCCAGGTCGATAGCGAATCGCAAGGCGTGTCGCGAGGTTTCCGAACCGTCGACGCCAACCACGATCGGCCGCTGGTTCTTAGGCAGAGGGGAGCCGGGCAAATCGTACGTCACCGTGTTCTCCGAGGGCGTAAGCGCATTGGCGATGGCATCCTGCACGCTGGACTCCTCGTTGTCGAGAATGCGAACTATGGTAACGGGAACCTGTGCGGCTTCGGCAAGCGATTCCGAAAGCGAGCCGAGGAACCAGCGTGCCACTCTGCCGAGTGAACGGCGTCCGACTACGATCTGCTGCGCGTCCCTGCCTATCTCCAGCAATGCGGATGTACCTGTGGCCTTGACCGATGTGAGTTTGACATGATCCTCATTGATGGTCATGCCTTGCGAAGCCTCGGAAACCCAGTCACGAAGCTTCTGCGCGATATCGTGACGGACTTCGGCCCATTGTTCTTCGTCTTCCGGCTCTGATCCCATATCCCAGGAATGGGACCAGGCGAACACTGCATTGACCTGCTGGCCGGTAAGCGATGCCTCGTTCAGCGCCCAGCGTAATGCGGCGAAGGATTCGTCGGAACCGTCAACGCCGACGACGATATCATGGAGACGAGTGTCTGCGATCGATCCGGAACCGGCCGCATTTAGGGTGGTGTCGCTCATCTTGGTGACCTCCTTGGTCGTTGCTATATGTCAAGCATATACGTTCGGTTGCGTCGAAAGCGCAATTTACGCGCGGATGAAACAAACGTCACCGCGAATCGGTAGAGTGTTGAAGGACTAACAAGAGTGGAAGGACAAGCATGTTCGAACGGTTTACCGACCGTGCGCGGCGCGTGATCGTGCTGGCGCAGGAAGAAGCTCGTACCCTCCAGCACAACTACATCGGTACCGAGCATCTGCTGCTTGGCCTGATTCGCGAGGGTGACGGCGTCGCAGCCAAGGCGCTGGCCTCAAAGGGTGTGACCTTGGATGACACCCGCAAACAGGTCGAAGAGATGATCGGCAAGGGGAATGCCACGCCGAACGGCCACATTCCCTTCACCCCGCATGCCAGGCAGGTGTTGGAGCTGTCGCTGCGTGAGGCGTTGCAGCTGGGGCACAGCTATATCGGCACCGAGCATATCCTGCTCGGTCTGATTCATGAAGGCGAAGGCGTAGGCACTCAAGTGCTGATCAAGATGGATGTCAATCTTGGCGAACTGCGCAGCGTCACCATCGACTTGATCCGTGGCAATTCCGGTGATGGCAAGGGCGACGGAAAGGGCGATTTGGCCAACGCCGGTGGCGTACAGGATCGCCGCAACCAGACCGGTTCCGCGATTCTTGACCAGTTTGGCCGCAATCTGACCGCCGAAGCTGCCTCCGGCAAGCTTGATCCGGTGATTGGCCGTTCGAGTGAGATCGAGCGTGTGATGGTGGTGCTGAGCCGCCGCACCAAGAACAATCCGGTGCTGATCGGCGAGCCTGGTGTCGGCAAAACCGCCGTGGTCGAAGGCTTGGCACAGAAGATCAACGCCGGTGACGTTCCGGAGACGCTGAAGGGCAAGCAGGTCTATTCGTTGGATCTGGGCTCCATGGTGGCTGGTTCACGCTACCGTGGCGATTTCGAGGAACGCCTGAAGAAGGTGCTCAAGGAGATCAAGACCCGCGGCGACATCGTGCTGTTCATCGATGAGATCCACACCATTGTGGGCGCTGGTTCCGCGGATGGCGCTCTTGGCGCTTCCGACATGTTGAAGCCAATGCTCGCGCGAGGTGAGCTGCAGACCATTGGCGCCACCACCACCGACGAGTACCGTAAGTACATCGAGAAGGATGCCGCTTTGGAACGTCGTTTCCAGCCCATCCAGGTGCATGAGCCGAGCATTGCCGAAACCATTGAGATTCTCAAGGGTCTGCGTTCCCGTTACGAGAACCACCACCATGTGACGATCACCGACGGCGCGTTGCAGGCCGCGGCCGAGCTGTCGAGTCGTTACATTCAGGACCGTCACCTGCCCGACAAGGCCATCGATCTGATCGATGAGGCTGGCGCGCGCCTGCGCATCCGTCGACTGACCGCTCCGCCGGAACTCAAGGAACTCGACACGAAGATCGCCAAGCTTGCCGAAGAGAAGGACCAGTCCATCAAGGATCAGGACTTCGAAAAGGCCGCTGAGCTGCGTGATAAGCAGGAGAAGCTGGAAGCCGAGCGCAAGCAGAAGGAATCCTCATGGCGTGAGGGCGAATCCGATGTGAAGATGGTTGTGGATGAGGATGTCATCGCCGAAGTGATTTCCCAGACCACCGGCATTCCGGTGTTCAAGCTCACCCAGGCCGAGTCCAAGAAGCTCATGACCATGGAAAGTGAGTTGCACAAGCGCATCATCGGCCAGGATGAGGCCGTGTCCGCGTTGAGCCGCTCCATCCGTCGTGCTCGTGTCGGTTTGAAGGATCCGAAGCGTCCGTCCGGTTCGTTCATCTTCGCTGGTCCCACCGGCGTCGGTAAGACCGAGCTGGCCAAGACGCTCGCTGAGTTCCTGTTCGACGATGAGGATGCGCTGATTCGTGTCGACATGTCCGAGTTCTCCGAGAAGTATGCGGCTTCGCGTCTGTTTGGTGCTCCTCCGGGATACGTCGGATACGAAGAGGGCGGCGAACTTACTGAAAAAGTGCGTCGTAAGCCGTTCTCCGTGGTGCTGTTCGATGAGATCGAAAAGGCCCATCCGGATATCTTCAACACGCTGCTGCAGGTGCTTGATGACGGTCATTTGACCGATGGCCAGGGTCGCAAGGTGGACTTCAAGAACACCATCATCATCCTGACCACCAATCTCGGTACGCGAGACATCGCCAAGGCCGCCAATACCGGCTTCAACCTGGGTGCCAACACCGAGTCGAGCTACCAGCGCATGAAGGATCAGGTTTCCGCGGAGCTGAAGCAGCAGTTCCGTCCGGAATTCCTGAACCGTCTGGATGACATCATCGTGTTCAAGCAGCTCACCGAGCCGCAGGTGCGCCAGATCGTCGATCTTGACGTCAAGCAGCTCAATGACCGCTTGTTCGATCGCCACATGTCCCTCGAGCTTACCGACGCTGCCAAGGATCTGCTCGCGCAGAAGGGCTTCGACCCGCTGCTGGGCGCGCGTCCGTTGCGTCGCGTGATTCAGCGCGACGTCGAAGACGCCATTTCGGAGAAGATCCTGATGGGCGAACTCGAAGATGGCCAGCGCGTGAAGGTCGATGCGGAAGGCGAAGGCATTCTGGGCGAGTTCACCTTTACCGGTGAGGCGTTCGAAGATCCAAATACGGAGCCTGATGAAGGTGAAGTCGCAGCTGCAACCGAGGCACCTGCCGAATCGACGGAATCGACAGAACTTACGGAATCCGCAGAATCTGTTGAATAAGCAATCGGTGCGTAAGTAACGCGACACACAAAAGGCCTTGAAATCGTATGTAATGATTTCAAGGCCTTTCGTATGCCGAAAGTATTTCGAAACTTGACGAATTACAGTGTCAGCAGATCGAGATCGGCAGTGATTGACGTGTTACGGGTGAACAGTGTGCGACCCTCTCGTACCGAGCGAAGCACTTCGCAACGCTCGTATACGGCGTCGAACACGCTGGAAGCATCAAGCACAATGAAGTTTGCGGGCTTGCCTGCCTCAAGACCATACGAATCGCGCATGCCGAGCGTGGTTGCGCCGTTGACTGTCAGGAACTTCAACGCATCATCGATCTCTTCAAAACTCATCATCTGCGCCAAATGCAGCACATAATCGAGAATCAGCATCATATTGCCGTTACCGACCGGATACCAGGGATCTTGCATGGAATCCTGACCAAGCGACACATTCACCCCAGCTTCGGTGAGCTCCTTGACTCGCGTGATGCCACGACGCTTCGGGAACGTGTCTTGACGCCCCTGCAGATACAGATTTTCCGTAGGTGCGCAGGCGAAATTGATATGTGCGGCCTTCAACAGCTTGGTCAGATGGAAGAAATAGGCATTGTCGGCCGATCCCAAGGAGCAAGTGTGGCTTGCCGTGGTCTTCGAACCGATACCGGTGCGATAGGCGAGTGCGGACAGCAGTTCAAGATAACGTGAGTTTGGATCGTCGGTTTCGTCGCAATGCACGTCGATGAGCTTGTTGTACTTCGAAGCCAGTTCGACCACGGTGTGCATGGAACGTTCGCCGAACTCACGGCACTGCTCGAAATGCGGAATGCCACCGACGCAATCAGCACCCATTTTCAGGCCTTCCTCAACCAAATCCGCGCCGGATTCGCCATGAGGACCTTCATAGGAGTACATGCCCTCCTGCGGGAAGGAGACGATCTGCAGCGTGACAGTATCTTTCAGTTCCTCCTTAAGCTCCAGCAGAGCTTTGAGCGAGGTAAGATTCGGGTCGGTCACATCGGCGTGCGAACGAATGAACTGCACGCCATGACGCATTTCCTTGGCGATGCCGATTTTCGCGCGTTCCTTGATTTCGTCGACAGTGAGATCCGCCTTGGTTTCACTCCAACGCTGAATGCCTTCGAACAGGGTGCCTGACTCGTTCACCGCGCCGGGCTTGCGTGCGGTAAAGACGTAATCAAGATGCAGATGGGTGTCGCAGAATGGTGGACAGACCAGCTTTCCGCCCAAATCGACGACTTCCACGCTCGCCATATCTTTGCCTTGTGCTTCGAGTGTTGCTTTGAGATTGGGTGCAATGCTGATGAACTTGCCGTCTTCGACGAGAATATCTTGGATTGCCGCTGTTTCGGCTGCGGTGCTGCCCGGCATGCCGGTGGCGCTGTGTCGGTATTTTCAGATCGGTGTTTGCATGCGTTGACGCAAGTCGCTGCAAACGAATACGTATATACCGTGCATGGACGCGCAGCGTTGGACACGATTTCATTGATGGACGCGTTCGGTGCGTTGCGCAGTGTGATTCGAACATGCATTTCGAACGATGCGGAATGCCCGTATGGAACCCTCGAATGTGTGGATTCCTCGTTGCTGGAACGCATGTTGGGAATGGAACGTACCGATGAGGCCGTGCGCATGGTGATCACGCAGACGGTTGGTCATGAGCTTATGCATAACGCCATGCTGATCGACACGTTGTGCGCCTGTTTCGACAATCTCGACAACAAGACCGGCGCATGCGAGCAATTAGGTATCCAACGGCAGACGTTGTACAACCGATTGGACAAAGTGACACAGATCGTGGGCATAGCGCCTACCGATAAAATCAGCTGGTCAATGCTGCTTTTAGGTGCGAAAATGGCGAAATCGCAACATAATCACACCATATCTTCCACTTCGGCGCTGTAAGCAAGGGGAACTTGGCAAAACGTCAAAAACAAACGGTTGCGGTTTAACAATCAGTTCACTTTGGCGCAAATACTTCGGGCGATAGTCAGAGTCACAACGTTCGCCGGGTATGAAGAAAACGCGAACGTACAGACAGATTCAGCAGAAGAAAGCAGGTGACATGATGAGTGCCAGTGCAACAATCGCAACCGACAACAGGGCTTCCGTGTCTGAACAGTCCGAAGAGCAGAAGATGGTCAAGAAAGTGGCCGTCTCGTCTTTCCTCGGCAACTTCATTGAATGGTTCGACTACGCTTCCTATTCCTACTTCGCGACCACCATCGCTCTGGTGTTTTTCCCGTCCGGCAATCACACGGTCGCCATGCTGCAGACGTTCGGCGTGTTTGCACTGTCATTCGTGCTTCGTCCGATCGGTGCACTGTTTTGGGGTAACTTCGGCGATAAGAAGGGACGCAAGGGCGCTCTTGCGATTTCCATCATGTTCATGTCGGGTGCATCGTTCCTGATTGGCTGCCTGCCGTCATATGCTGCGATCGGCATTTTCGCTCCGGCACTGTTGTTGCTGCTTCGTATGGTGCAGGGCTTCTCCGCTTCCGGTGAATATGCCGGCGCCGCAACCTTCCTTGGCGAATATGCGTCGACCAAGAAGCGTGGCATCTACTGCTCGCTGATTCCGGCATCCACCGCCATCGGTCTGCTCGCAGGCTCCACGCTCGCCACCGTGATGACCGCTTCGCTGAGCTCTGACGCACTGACCTCTTGGGGATGGCGTATTCCGTTCCTCATGGCCGGCCCGCTTGGTCTGATCGTGCATTTCATCCGTACCAAGCTCGCTGATTCGCCGGTGTATGCTTCCATGACAAGCAGCAGTCTGCTTCCACCACTAAGAGCGTCTCCCCGCTGCACGAGCTGTTCCAGAACCACTTCAAGACTCTGATCATCAGCTTCGGTGCCTGCGTGTTCAACGCGGTCGGTTTCTACACAGTGCTCACCTACCTGCCGACCTATCTGAGTGACACGGTTGGCGTGGTTGACGCACAGTCGTCCACCATCACCACCATCTGCTTGGTACTGTATGTGGCTTTGGTGTTCGGCATGGGTCACATCTCCGACATGCTCGGACGCAAGAAGGTGCTGATTGGTGCATGCGTGGCCTTCATCGTGCTCACCGTTCCGGCCTTCATGGTGCTGAACACCGCGCAGTTCTGGCCGGTGCTGATCGTTGAGCTCGCCATGTGCGCCACCCTGACCGCCAACGACGGTACGCTTTCGAGCTACCTGACTGAAACCTTCCCGACATCGGTTCGTTTCACCGGCTTCGCATTCAGCTTCAACCTTGCCAACGCCATCTTCGGTGGAACCGCGCCGTTCATCGCAACCTGGCTGATCTACACCACCGGTTCGAGCATCGCTCCGGCCTGGTACATGGTGGCGGTGTCCGCCGTGGCACTGGTCGCCATGATCCTCTCTCACGAAAACACGGATAAGGATCTGAGCCGCATCTGAGAAGAAACAGTTTTACGAAACAATTTCTCGAAACAATAAACGCCGTCCCTGAAACATCGATTGCAACATCGATTCGCGGGGACGGCATCATCGCAATCATTATCAATCGTTGAAACGCAAACCAACAACAGCACATAAAGGAGCAATCATGAGCAGCAGCCGTCGGATGGACCATATGACCTGGCCGGAAATCGAAGCATCGAAATCAAAGCCGGTTATTGTGCCAATCGGCTCCACCGAACAGCATAGCCAGCATCTTCCCCTTGGTGTGGACGCCATGATCGCCAGCCATGTGTCTGAAGACCTCGCCGAACGCATCGACGGCATCGTGGCACCGACCATGAACTACGGGTACAAGTCGAAGCCGCTTTCCGGAGGCGGCCCATTGTTCCCCGGCACCATCGACATGAACGGTGCGACGGTGATCAATCAAATGCATGATGTGCTTGGCGAGCTGATCGCGGACGGTTTCACCAAAATCGTGGTGATGAACACGCATTTCGAAAACGAGGCATTCATTATCGAGGCAATCGATCTGATCACACGCGAAACCAGGGGAGTGGCCACCATCGTCGAAACCAACTGGTGGGATCCGCTGCCGGAGAACGTGGTCGAGCAGGTGTTCGACGGACTCGTGTTCCCCGGCTGGGCGTTGGAACATGCCGCAGTGACGGAAACCTCATTGATGATGCATTACGAGCCGGAATTGGTGCATATGGACCGTGTGATCGACGAAGGCAATGTTACACCGAAGGCTTACGTGCGCTACCCGGTGCGCAAGGGCGACGTTCCGGATTACGGAGGACTGGTCACTCCTGCAGGTTCCAGCGCCGAACGAGGCAAGCTCATCGTCGATGCCTGCATTGATGCGGTGGCCGATATTTGTGCTACCGAATTCGGCGAATGATAGTTGAATATTCTGTATGGCGACTGCGCATGTGAGAACACGCGCGATCACACGAAGAAGGCTGGTATGCGACGGATGTCGTTACGTACCAGCCTTCTTGATTATGCCTGAGTGAAGTCCAGCTGATATTTGACCGCATCTCTGTGGTGCAACCAAATATCAGGATTTGCGACTTACTTGATGGCGTTCAGCCACTGTTCCTTGGTGGCCTTCTCGGATTCGAGCTTGGCCTTCTTCTTCGGATCGGATTCCGCGGCGATCTTCTGATCAAGCTCAGCGAGCTGAGCGTTGAGCTGTTCTTCGAAGGAGGACTTGCGGGCGTCGGCTTCCGGATCGGACTGCTTCCAAGCGGCATCCTCAATGGCTTTGATCTGCTTGTCTACAGCATCGAGACGGCCTTCGATGCGGCGCACTTCGTCACGCGGCACGTAACCGATCTGGTCCCACTCCTCCTGAATGGCGGCGAGAGCCTGACGGGCCTGCTTGGCCTCTTCTTCGCTCTTGACGGGAACCAGCGCCTCGGCCTTGACCAGCAGCTCTTCCTTCTTGGCAAGATTTTCCTTCTCGGAGGAGCTGATCTGATCACGATCGGCCTGACGTGCGTTGAAGAAGGTGTCTGCGGCGGCGCGGAAACGCTCCCACATGGCATCATCGTCACGACGACCGGCACGACCGGCCTTCTTCCAACGATCCATCAGCTCGGTGAACTTGCGGGAGGTTTCAACCCAAGCGGTGGAATCCTGCAGCGCCTCGGCCTCGGCGATGATGGCTTCCTTGGCGGACTTGGCGGAATTACGCTCTTCGTCACGGTTCTGCACCCACTTGCGGCGGGCGAAATTGAACTTGGTGCGGGCCGCGGAGAAACGAGCCCACAGGGCGTCCGCATCTTCCTTGTCGATGCGGACGTTGTTGCGCTGATGCTCCTGCCACTGCTGGAAGAGCGAACGGAACTTGTCTGCGGTGGAACGCCAGTTGGTGTTCTCGTCGAGGGAATCAGCCAGCGCCTCGGCCTTCTCCACAATGGCGGTACGCTCCTCGACGGCCTTGGCGATAGCGGCCTTGCGTGCTTCCGCCAGCTCGGTCTTCTTGGCCACGCCTTCTTCCTTCAGAGCCTCGAACTGAGCCTTAAGAGCGGCCAGATCACCCACCACTGCCGGCTGTTCGGTTTCCGCGGACAGCGTCTTGATGGTCTCGTCGATTTCGCGGGACTTCACATTGTTGGACTTGAGCTTGTTCGCGAACAGGTCCAACTTGGCCTTCAAATCAAGGTAACGGCGGGCATACAGAGCCAGCGCCTCTTCCTTGGAGGCATCAGGGAACTGACCGACCTCACGTTCTCCTTCGCCGTCCTTGACGAACACAGTACCATCGTCGGCGACACGGCCGAATGCTTCGGCGGTCTTCACATCGGCATCGGAGAAGCCGGTGGATGCGGCAGCCGGAGCGGTGTGCTGTGGAGCTTTCTTGGCGAAGGCCGCGGGGCTCGGAGCATGGGGCTTCATCGAAGCCGGGCTCGGAACGGCCGGTTTGCTGGCCTTGACTGCGGGCGTCGTTGCCTGCTCGGTGGTTTCATTGGTGTTCTCGGACGCGGTGACATTCTCGTCGGCCATGGCCAGCTCCTTTAAGTAAGCTTCATGTAGTGCAGGGGATGCGGATCGTGCGAACGTGCTTTCAAAGCCTGAAAAACGCGCTGCATTTTCCGCAACCTCATTTATTATAGGGAATCGTGGCAAAAGGCGCATCTATTTCAGGATTTCCAGAGTGGCTCCCCTCTGAACGTGTTGTGGAGCAGCGTGTTATCGACACGCTCCGTGAAGTTTTCGAGCTCAATGGCTTCGTTGGCATTGAAACTCGTGCTGTTGAGCAGGGTTCGAGTCTGCTCAAGAAGGGCGAAACCAGCAAGGAAATTTACCTGCTGAGCCGCCTTCAGGAGGTCGGTCATGAGTCCGACACTCCGATTGAGGACCGCCTTGGTCTGCACTTCGATTTGACTGTTCCGCTGAGCCGTTATGTGGTCGAACATTCCGGCGATTTGGCATTTCCTTTCAAGCGTTGGCAGATTCAGAAGGTCTGGCGTGGCGAACGCCCGCAGGAAGGTCGTTTCCGCGAGTTCGTGCAGGCCGATATCGATGTGATCGGCAACGGTGATCTGCCCGATCATTACGAGGTCGAGCTGCCGCTGGTCATGGTATCGGCATTGGAACGTCTGCGTGAGTTCGGTTTGCCGAAGGCCACCGTGCATGCGAACAACCGTAAGCTTTCTGAAGGTTTCTACCGTGGTCTTGGCCTGACCGATGTCGAGGGCGTGCTCCGTGAGATCGATAAGCTCGACAAGATCGGTGCCGACGAAGTGGCCAAGTTGCTGGTCGAAGGCTGTGGAGCCGACGAGAATCAGGCGCGTGCGTGCCTTGAGTTGGCTGAACTGACCGCAGCTGACGGCGCTGAACTGTCCGGCAAGTTCGACACGCTGTGCGAGAAGCATGGCATTGCCAATGATTCCGAGGCGTACGTGCTCGCACGTCAGGGTCTTGACACGTTGGCGATGATTGTTGACGAGGCCGCTCGTATTCGCCCGGGCTCCGTGATCGCTGATTTGAAGATCGCGCGTGGTCTGGATTACTACACCGGTTCCGTGTATGAGACGTTCCTTGACGGTGCTGCGGCTCTTGGTTCCATCTGTTCCGGCGGTCGTTATGACAATCTCGCATCGCAGGGCAACAGGAAGTATCCGGGCGTGGGTCTGTCCATTGGCCTGTCCCGTCTCGTTTCATACATGCTGCACACTGCAGGCGCCCATGCGAATCGCGTGTCTCCGGCTTCCGTGCTCGTGGCCGTGTGGAATGAAGAGGATCGTTCCGCTTCCAACCAAATCGCCAATCAGCTGCGTGCCCGTGGCATTGCGGCAGATGTGGCTCCGACCGCAGCCAAGCTTGGCAAGCAGATCAAGTACGCAGACAAGCTCGGCATCCCATACGTGTGGTTCCCCGCGGACAAGTCCGTGCAGGACGCTTCGGACGAAGTCAAGAACATCATCACGGGAGATCAGCAGACAGCCGACGCACAGTCTTGGGAGCCGGATACTGTGTATGCCCAGCAAACCGTTACCGTAGAAGCCTGAAATCGCAAGACTTCAATCATTAGAGAACAAGGAATAGGGGAAGCATGAGCCAGACGGCTTATAGAACACATCATGCAACCGAAGTGACCGAGGAACTCGTCGGTCAGAAGGTGACGCTCTCCGGTTGGGTCGATCGTCGTCGTGACCACGGTGGCGTGGCCTTCATCGATCTTCGTGACAACACCGGTCTTGTGCAGGTAGTTATCTACGACGAAGACATGGCACGTCCGCTGCGCTCCGAGTTTGTGATTCAGGTGGTGGGCGAGGTCCGCCTGCGTCCGGACGGTAACGAGAATGATCATCTGGCCACCGGTAAGATCGAGGTTGTGGCGGAAAACATCGAGGTGCTCGCCAAGTCTGACGCGCTGCCGTTCCAGGTGTCCACCGCGTTGGAAAACGAGTCCGAGAACAAGCTGCCGGGCGAGGAAGTTCGCCTCAAGTACCGTTATCTCGACCTGCGCCGCCCGTCCATGCAGCGCAATCTGAAGCTGCGTTCCCAGATGTCGAAGGCTGCTCGCCACGCTCTGGAAGAGATGGGCTTCGAAGAGGTCGAAACCCCGACCATGATCAAGTCCACTCCGGAAGGCGCTCGCGATTTTGTGGTGCCGGCCCGCTTGGTGCCAGGTTCTTGGTACGCGTTGCCGCAGTCCCCGCAGCTTCTCAAGCAGCTGCTGATGGTTTCCGGCGTGGAACGCTACTACCAGCTGGCCCGCTGCTACCGTGACGAGGATTTCCGTGCAGATCGTCAGCCGGAGTTCACCCAGCTCGATATGGAAATGGCGTTCGTGGATCAGGAAGACGTGATGGCCATGGCCGAAAAGGTCATCGCTGCCATCTGGAAGTCCGCAGGCTATGAGATCCAGCTGCCGATTCAGCGCATCACTTGGCAGGAAGCCATGGATAAGTACGGCTCCGACAAGCCGGATCTGCGTTTCGGCAACCCGCTGATCGAGCTGACCGACTACTTCAAGAACACTCCGTTCCGCGTGTTCCAGGCTCCGTACGTTGGTGCGGTGCTCTTCAAGGGTGGCGCGGCCACGCCTCGCCGCCAGTTCGACGCTTGGCAGGATTGGGCCAAGCAGCGCGGCGCCAAGGGCCTCGCCTACGTGGTGTTCGCTGAGAACGGCGAGCTCAAGGGACCTGTTGCTAAGAACCTGTCTGAAGAGGAGCGCGCTGGCCTGAAGGAAGCCGTTGGCGCAGAAGACGGCGATGCCGTGTTCTTCGCAGCAGGCCGTCGCACCTCCGCTCAGGAGCTGCTGGGTGCCGTGCGTGTGGAACTCGCCGATCGTGCCGGTCTGCTCAAGCCCGACGATTTCGCTTTCACTTGGGTTGTGGACTTCCCGCTGTTCAAGCCCACCGACGATCCGGATGATGACGATGTGGCAGTCGGCCACTCCAAGTGGACTTCCATGCACCACCCGTTCACCATGCCGTCCAAGGATTGGATCGACACCTTCGACAAGGATCCGGAACACGCCATGTCTGATTCCTACGACATCGTGTGCAACGGTAACGAAATGGGTGGCGGTTCCGTGCGTATCCACCGTGATGACATTCAGGATCGTGTGCTCGATGTGCTCGGCATCACTCCTGAAGAGGCTGCCGACAAGTTCGGCTTCCTGCTTGAAGCCTTCAAGTACGGCGCTCCGCCGCACGCTGGCATCGCTCTCGGTTGGGATCGTACCGCCGCCATCCTGGCTGGCGCCGACTCCATCCGCGACGTCATCGCCTTCCCGAAGGCTGGCGGCGGTCGTGATCCGCTGACCGGCGCCCCGGCTCCGATTTCCGACGAACAGCGTGCGGAAACCGGCGTTGATTATGATCCGGAAGAAGACGAAGACTGATAGTGTTTTCGCTGTGAGATGACAGGCTGTCTTTGCATGAGAGACCGTGCAAGGACAGCCTGTTTTTATTGTTTGCGTTGTCTATTTTCTCTTGCTGCCGGTATGGTGGAGCAAAGATGAGTATCTGAAATATTATGAGAAAGAACTGAATCTGTAGTATGAATTTGAAGCAATCGTTGGAAAAACATGATTTTCATGGTGCTTGGATGCGTCTTCTCGCATGTGCGATGACGCTGATTATGGTGGTGGCCGGATTTGCTGCGGCTCCGGCCAGTGCCAATGCTGCCGAAGTCGGAGATCCATCCGCGGTCAAGGGTAAAACCTACGCGGTCGGCACCGATACCACATTCGCACCGTTCGAATATCGGGAGAACGGCAAGATGACCGGTATCGATATGGAACTGATCCGTGCCATCGCCCAAGAAGAAGGATTCGAAGTCACCATCCAATCATTGGGTTTCAATGCAGCATTGCAGGCGTTGAGCTCCAATCAGGTGGATGTGGTGATCGCAGGCATGTCAATCACCGACGAGCGCAAGGCGACCTACGATTTTTCCAATCCTTACTTCCAGTCCGGCATCCAGATGGCCATCGCTGAAAACAACGATAGTATTACCAGCTACAAGGATCTTGACGGTAAAACCGTTGTTGCAAAAACCGGTTCGGAAGGTGAATCCTACGCCAAGCAGCATGCGAGCGAGTATGGCTACACCGTGACTTCCGTGGACCAGTCGTCAACCATGTACGAGATGGTCAAATCCGGCAATGCGGACGCGGTATTTGACGACTATCCGGTGCTTGCCTACGGTGTTTCCCAAAACAACGGTTTGAAGATCGTGACACCGAAGGTGCCGCACGGCGAATATGGTATGGCCGTGAATAAAGGCAAGAATGCCGATCTGCTGGCCGCCATCGACGATGGTCTGAACAAGCTCATCGCTTCGGGCGAATATGAGACGATCGTCGCGCAGTATCTGGGCGAATCCGGCGCGAAGGAACAGGTCGAGGCGATTTCCGGCAAGGTCACCGATAATGGTGCCGATGATGCGGCTCAGAAGAAGGTCGGTTTCTTTGGGCTTGTCAAACAGTCGATGCCGGCTTTGCTGACCGGTCTGAAGAACACGTTGCTGATCACCTTGCTGTCGTTTGTGATCGCACTGGCGTTGGGTGTTGCTTTCGGCTTGATGAAAGTATCGGAGAACAAGATTCTGAGAGGCGTGTCCAAGGTTTATATCGCAGTGTTCCGCGGCACTCCGATTCTGGTGTGGGCGTTCTTCTTCTATTTCGGTGTGCCGCAGCTGATCGGACACAGTGTGAACATTTGGGTTGCGGGCGCGTTGACGCTGTCGCTCAATTCCGGCGCATATCTGGCGGAAATCGTGCGTGGCGCCGTGCAGTCCGTTGACTCTGGTCAGATGGAGGGAGCACGCTCGCTTGGCCTCAACCATCATCAGGCCATGGCGCGTGTAATCATGCCTCAGGCCACTGCAATCGCCATGCCGTCGATCATCAACCAGCTGGTCATTATGATCAAGGATTCCTCACTGCTACTGGCCATCGGCTTCGGTGAATTGCTGTACCAGGCGCAGCAATTGTATGCGGCGAACTTCCGCGTCACCGAAACGTTGCTGATCGTCGGTGTGATGTACTTCGTGGCCATCACCATCCTCACATGGCTGGCCAATATCGTTGACAGGAAGGTGAATCGATGAGCGAGAACGGCAATCACGGCAACAATGATGGTGAAGTGATCATCGACGTCAAGAATCTGCATAAAAACTACGGCCATACGGAAGTCATCAAAGGCGTCGATCTTACGGTACGCAAGGGCGAGGTGATCTGTATCATCGGACCGTCCGGTGCCGGCAAATCCACCATGTTGCGTTGCCTGAACGGACTTGAACAGGCATCCAGCGGCCAGATCGTGGTCAACGGTCATGATCTGGGTGATCCGCATGTGAACATCGACCAGGTTCGAGAGCAGGTTGGCATGGTGTTCCAGCATTTCAACCTGTTCAACAACATGAGCGTGATTGACAACATCACGCTTGCGCCGAAACTGGTGCACAAGGAAACCGACGAGCAGGCGCGTGAACATGCGATGGCATTGCTGAAAACCGTGGGATTGGGCGAAAAGGCCGATGTCATGCCTCGCTCGTTGTCTGGCGGTCAAAAGCAGCGTGTTGCCATCGCACGATCCTTGGCCATGCGTCCGAAGGTCATGCTGTTCGACGAGGCCACGTCGGCGCTTGACCCGGAGATGGTCGGTGATGTGCTCGAAGTCATTCGTGAGCTGGCCGAAGACGGCATGACCATGGTGCTGGTGACCCACGAGATGGGTTTCGCCCGCGAAGTGGCCACCCGCGTGATCTTCACCGACGCCGGCGTGATCGAGGAGGAAGGCACTCCGGACGAGATCTTCAACCATCCAAAGAGCGAACGATTGAAGACGTTCCTTTCCAAAGTGCTCTGAGTGCTCTCTTGGCTCCGGCGATTGCTTAATCGCTGATCGCGGATGAAATGCTGCGATCGTGTGACGGATGGTCATACGCATCTGCATATAAAAGACAGGCGAATGTAGGGTGAAATTCATCTTGCGTTCGCCTGTTCGGCTCTTTCTCGTTGCTTGGCGTTCCTACGTTGGTATGCATGAGCATTGGTGATATGTGGCGTCGCGTTGTGGATGGTTTCAAATCCAAGGTGCCCGAACGAGTGGTGTTCGGTGCCGTGGCGGTATTGTTCGTAATAGCGGTGCTGGCTATCGAATTGCCACGATGGTGGTAGCTGCCATGTACGGCGCGTAAGATATCGGTATTGCGGTCGATAACGCGTTATGATGCATTTTGAGACAACATTGTCTCATATTTCGAGCACGTCAGGGGGTGGTGACGGCTGCGGAAACATTGCTTCCATATACTATCCGTATGACAGATATCAAAGAAACGCAAGAGACGCGCCCGATCATGCCGGGTGCGGAAGACAGCGGCCGCCCGCTGGTCGAATTGACCCACGTTGAAAAGCACTACGGTGATTTGCATGTGCTCAAGGACATCAACCTCACCGTCAAGAAGGGCGAGGTGCTGGTCATCGTCGGTCCGTCCGGCTCCGGCAAATCCACCATGTGCCGCACCATCAACCGTTTGGAAACCATTGATTCCGGTGATATTCGCATTGATGGAAAGCCATTGCCCCAGGAAGGCAAAGAGCTCGCCAGCCTGCGTGCCGAGGTCGGCATGGTGTTCCAGTCGTTCAACCTGTTCGCCAACAAGACCATTCTTGAGAATGTGACGCTCGCGCCGATCAAGGTGCGCCACATGGATAAGAAGGCGGCCGAGGATCTCGCCATGGACCTGCTCTCCCGAGTGGGCGTGGCTTCACAGGCTTCCAAGATGCCATCGCAGCTTTCCGGCGGTCAGCAGCAGCGTGTCGCCATCGCCCGAGCGCTCGCCATGCAGCCGAAGGTCATGCTGTTCGACGAACCGACGTCCGCGCTTGATCCGGAAATGGTCAACGAAGTGCTTGACGTCATGGTGGAGCTGGCTCACGAAGGCATGACCATGCTGTGCGTGACCCACGAGATGGGCTTCGCGCGCAAGGTGGCCGACAAGGTCGTATTCATGGCCGACGGCCAGATTCTTGAGCAGAGCACGCCGGAAGACTTCTTCGAAAACCCGAAGACCGATCGTGCCAAGGACTTCCTGTCGAAGATTCTCACCCACTGAAATGACTGACGGGAATAAGACAGAAGAAGGATTTTCGATATGAAACTTTCTATGAGGGCGAAGCGTATGCTGCGCAGGGTTATAGCGACCTTCTGCGCATGCACATGCGTGTTCGCAGTGTCCGCCTGCGGCGCGGACGATGCCGATGGCAAGATTCGCATCGGTATCAAATTCGATCAGCCTGGTCTGGGCTTCAAAAAGTCCGGCACGTATGTCGGCTTCGACGTTGACGTAGCCAAGTACATCGCCAAGAAACTCGGCTATTCCGAAGACCAGATCGTGTGGAAGGAAGCACCGTCGAAGCAGCGTGAAGCCATGCTGCAGAATGGCGATGTCGATTTCATCGTTGCGACGTATTCCATCACTGACGAACGTAAGAAGGTTGTTTCCTTCGCGGGACCGTACTTCGTTGCGGGTCAGGATCTGCTCGTACGTAAGGATGAAACCTCCATCAAGGGACCTGAGGATCTGAACGGCAAGCGTCTGTGCTCCGTGACCGGTTCCACTTCCGCGGTTACCGTCAAGGAGAAGTTCGCCAACGAGGTGCAGCTCATGGAGCAGCCGGGTTACGCGGAATGCGCGACCGCACTGTTCTCTGGCATTGTTGATGCGGTGACCACCGACGACATTATTTTGGCTGGTCTTGCCTCCGCGTCCCGCGGCCGTCTGCGCGTGGTCGGCAAGCCGTTCACCCAGGAGTATTACGGCGTCGGCATCAAGAAGGGCGATACGAAGCTGGCCACCCAGATCAACAACGCCATCGCCGATATGATCCAGGATGGTTCTTGGCAGCGTGCCATTTCCGACAACACGAAGGGCACCGCATACACGCCGAACGCGAAGTACAATCCGCCGGAGCCGACTGAGGGGGAGAGATAATGGAAGCGTTCATCTCATTGTTCAGCCAGTACAATGTGCCGGCTGCGTTCTTGGTGAACATTGAACTGACCCTGTGGTCGGCGTTGTTCTCCACGATTCTTGGCGTCATCCTCGTGATGATGCGCATCTCGCCGGTCGCGTCGCTGCGTATGGTCTCGGGTGCTTACGTCGAGCTGTTCAAGAACCTGCCGTTGACCATCATCATGGTGTTCATGGTGCTGGGTGCCTACGCGCAGCTGAAGCTCAGCTTCTCCGACACGTTCGCCACCAACTTCTTCTGGCTTGCCGTCACCGGTTTGAGCCTGTATACGGCGGCCTTCGTGTGCGAATCGCTGCGATCCGGCATCAACACCGTGCCGCTTGGCCAGGCTGAAGCCTGCCGTGCGCTGGGATTGAACTTCATGCAGTCCGCCACCCAGGTCATTCTGCCTCAGGCGTTCCGTGGCTCCGTGGCACCGCTGGGCAACACGTTGATCGCATTGCTGAAGAATTCCACGGTTGCGGCCGCGGCTTCCGTCGCCACCGAAACCTCGTCGTTGATGAGCGAAATGATCGAATACCGTTCCGACGTGATTGTTCCGATCTTCCTGATCTTCGCATTCGGTTATGTGATTCTGATCATTCCGATCGGCATGCTGACCACGTATCTGTCCAACAAGCTCGCGGTGAGGAGGTGACGCACCATGGCAAGCGATGAAAGCGCGGTGTTGTTCGACCAGCCCGGTCCTAAGACCCGTAAAACCATTCGTATCGTCAACTGGATTGCCGGCATTGTCTTCGCAATCGTAGTTGTGCTCATTCTCATGAGGCTTCACAATCCGCCGGATGGCGAGAACCAACTGAGCTGGGAGTTGTGGAAGCCGGCGCTTGACGCTGAGGCATGGACCGATTTCTATCTGCCTGGATTGTGGGCCACGATTCGAGCTTCCGTGTTGGCAGTGATCGGCGCAGTGCTGTTCGGTCTGATTTTCGGTATCGGCCGTCTGCTGCCGAATATCGTGATTCGTGCGATTTCCGGCGCCATTGTTGAGTTCGCACGTGCGGTCCCTGTGCTGCTGCTGATGATCTTCTTCTGGCGTTGGTTCGCTTTCGCAGGCATGTCAAGCCCCGCATACTGGGCTGTGGTGCTCGCATTGGTGATCTACAACGGTTCCGTGGTGGCCGAGCTGGTTCGTTCCGGTGTCGGCAACCTGCCGAACGGCCAGCGTGAGGCGTCGCTCGCCTTGGGCTTGACCCGCACGCAGTCGCTGATGGAAATCGAAGTGCCACAGGCCATCTACGCCATGCTTCCTGCCGCCGTGACGCAGTTGGTGGTGGTACTGAAGGATACCGCTCTCGGCTCGATCATCATGTACACCGATTTGCTGCAGGAATCGCGTCGACTTGGTTCGATGTACTTCAATATTCTGCAGACATTGGTTGTGGCTGCCGTCATCTACTTCATCGCATGCTGGCTGCTGAGCCGTCTTGCGGAATGGCTGCCGGAACGCATGCAGAAGCACACTGCGGCACCTGCCGAACCGGAACCGGTCGCTCCGATCGCCATTATGGATCCGTCGAACGTGAACCAAATCGCCGTGGCTAGGGAAGGTGTGCCGCTTGGCGGTGCCCAGCGCCTGTACCATGTGCACCATCGTGGTTCCAACGCGTCGATTCGCCATTGGCGTCAGACCCGCTATGTTCAGGGATTCGATGAGACGCATCCGGAAAGCCAAGTCGAGTTCGATAAGAACGGCAGGCCGATCAAAGATACGTCCAAGCAGGACAAGCTGAGATTCGACAAGCCGAAGTCAGACAAATCAAAGGGTGATAAGCCCAAGCAGTGACGTCATTTGATCTGAGAAGACCGATAGGGCGCTGGTTTCTTGCAAAGAGCGAGGAATCAGCGCCCTATTGCGTGAAAGAAGTCAGGCAAAACGTCAGAAAAGCGGGATGCGGCGATTGGGTGCGGCGATGCCACGGTTCAATCGCCGCATCGTCTATCATAGGGGACAAGCGAGGAGGCTTGACATGTCAGACAAAGACAAGGATGCGAAGACGTCGTCCATTGCGAAGACGTTGAACAAGGTTGAGGACAGGCTTGAGAAGGGGGAGAACTGCAGTTCCGTTGCCGAAGGGCTTGCGAATGTTGCCAAGGCCAGCGAGTTGCTCAGTTCCGTGTGGACGCTTCCGCCCAGTCAGTTATTGCGATTCCATCATGATACGAGGGTCGCTGCAATCGATGGCGATTCCACGCCGGGTTTCGACGGCAACAAAGATGATGCGGAACGGTTCATTGCGATCAGTTCTTCTGAAATCGCACGATATCAGCGGCTTATGTACGCCAATGGAGTGAAAGGTTCCCGCCGTCGTCTGTTGATTATTCTGCAGGGCATGGATGCTTCCGGCAAAGGCGGCATCGTGCGTCACGTATTCAGCCAGGGCGATCCGATGGGCATGCATTATCACGGTTTCGGTGCTCCCACAGGCGAGGAAAAAGACCATGATTATTTGTGGCGCATCAAACGGGAACTGCCGCAGAATGGTTGGATCTCCATTTTCGATAGATCGCAATATGAAGATATCGTCATGCCACGCATTTACAAAACATATCCGGAGGAGGTATGGCAGGCACGATATGACGAAATCAACCGATTCGAATCGCAATTGGTCGCGGACGGATGCTCCATCATCAAAATATTCCTTGTGGTGAGCAAAGAGGAGCAGAAGGAGCATTTCCTCGGCAGGCTGGAGGATCCGACCAAATATTGGAAGTTCGACCCCAGCGACCTTGAAGCGCGTGCCCGTTGGAACGACTACATGGCCGCATGGCAGGACGTGTTCGCGCGTACGAGCACCGAGCAGGCACCCTGGTACCTGGTGCCTGCCGACAATCGTTGGTATTCAAGGGCGGTTGTGTCTGAACTGCTCCGTAACGTATTGAAGAACATGAACATGATCTGGCCGCCCCTGGAAGTCGACGCCGACGAGATGCGACGTCAGTTGGAAACGCTGTAGTCGAAGAACACGACTTCGCCGCTCGACTGTGTGGTGTCCAAATCGACGGTTCCGGTGATGGCCCAATCATGGTCGCCATCGGAATCGTCGATGATCTGACGCACCTTCCAACTGTGCTCGCTGTTCTCCTTGGAATCGTCGAGGATGAACAGTTCGCTGCTACGGGCCTTCGCATCCGTGTTGACGTATTCGTGCTCGTCGTAGAAGTCGTCGAGCGCATCCTCCCATTCGTGAACGCCATAACCCCAGTCTTTGTCAAGCGCGCCGAGCTTGTCGGGTTTGTCGAGATCCATGAGCTGCACGCGGCGGAACATGGCGTTGCGCACGAGCACGGTGAGGCCTCGACGATCCTCCACCACGGCCTGCTTCGCGCCGGGCGCGGCCAGGTTCGCGGCGGCTTCGGAAGCGTCGGTGCCGGCTCCCGCGTTCTCCCATTCGTCGACCAGTGAGGAGTCGATGGAACGAACCACAACGCGCAGCCAAGAGATGATGTCCCGTAACTGTTCGTTGCGCTTCTCCAAAGGAACGGTACGCGCCAGCGCGCGATATGCGTCAGACAGATAGCGCAGCAGCGTGCCTTCGGAGCGGGCGATATTGTAGCGTGCGATGTAACCGGTGAAATCGGAGGCCGTTTCGACCATGTCCCGGATCACCGATTTCGGGCTCAACCAATAATCATTGGCCCAAGGCACATCGTGACGGTATTCGTCGAACGCAGCCTGAAGCATGTCTTCCAATGGTTTCGGATACGTGATCTCCTGCAAGCGGTCCATACGTTCGTCATAGTCAAGACCGTCTTCCTTCATGCGGATCATCGCCGCGTCGCGGGCTTGACGTTCCTGCGCGCGCAACACCTGCTTCGGATCCTCCAACGTGGCTTCCACCATGGAAATCACGTCAAGCGCATAGTTCTCCGATTCCGGATCAAGCAGTTCCAACGCGGCCAGCAGGAACGGGCTCAACGGCTGGTCAAGCGCGAAATCATCCGGCATGTCGACGGTCATGAAATAGTCCTTGCCGCCATCGTCGCGGTCTTCCGTTTCGATCACATTCGTATCGAACAAGGTCTGGAAGATCTCGTCGGCACGATCATGAAGATGCTCCTTCTGTTCCGGAGTCTGCGCCGAATCGTCGATAAGACGATCGATACGGTAACGTGCATCGCCACCCTGTTCGACTTCGTTCAACACCATGGAATGCGTGACCTTCATATGCGGCACCAATGTTTCGGGAGTCGCGTCGATCAGCTTGTCGAACGTGTTCTCATTCCACGTGACGAAACCTTCAGGCGCCTTCTTACGCTTGACTTTCTTGAGCTTCTTCGGGTCGTTGCCCGCTTTGGCGAGGGCCTTGGCGTTCTCGATCTCGAATTCCGGACCCTCGGCGATGACCAAGCCCTCCGTGTCGAAGCCCATACGGCCTGCACGCCCCGCGATCTGATGGAATTCGCGGGCGCGCAGCTTGCGCATCTTCGTGCCATCGAACTTGGTCAATGCGGTCAACACCACGGAATGAATGGGCACATTGATGCCGACACCCAACGTGTCGGTGCCGCAGATCACCGGAAGAAGACCCTGCTGGGCGAGTTGCTCGACCAGACGGCGATAGCGGGGAAGCATGCCCGCATGGTGAATACCCACGCCGGTACGCAGCAGACGCTGCAGAATCTTACCGAACGCCGTGGTGAACTTCGTGCCCTTGATCGCCTCCGCAATGGCCGCACGTTGCTCCTTGCTGGACACTCCCGTGCTCGCCAGAGCGTTCGCCGTCTCCAATGCGGCATCCTGAGAGAAATGCACCACATAGATCGGCGTTTCCCCTCTGCCGAAGGCCAATTCGACGGTCTTCTCCAACGGATCAAGCGTGTACTCGTACGTCAGCGGCACCGGACGGGGCGCATCGGCGATGATGTCGACATCCGTGTCCGTCATATCCTCCAATTTGTCGGCAATCGCATCGACATTGCCCAACGTGGCGCTCATCAGCAAAAACTGCGTGTTCGGCAACGTCAACAGCGGAACCTGCCAAGCCCAACCGCGCTCCGAATCGCCGTAATAATGGAATTCATCCATCGCCACACAGCCGACATCGGCATGACGGCCCTCACGCAACGCCTGATTCGCAAGGATCTCCGCAGTGCAGCAGATAATCGGCGCATCGGCGTTGATATGCGTGTCTCCGGTGATCATGCCAACGTTCTCGCGGCCGAACACCTCAACCAGATCAAAGAACTTCTCGGATACCAATGCTTTGATCGGAGCCGTGTAATACGAACGGCGGCCCGTGCATAGCGCCGCGAAATGCATGCCCAACGCCACCAGCGATTTGCCGGAACCGGTAGGGGTGTTCAAAATAACATGGTCGCCGGCCAGCAGATCCATAATGGCCTCTTCCTGGTGCGGCCACGGTTCAACACCCTTGACATCCGCCACCCATTCGAAAAAGCGCTCGTAGATCTCATCCGTGTCGATGTTGCGCTCGCCATCGCTCCATTTAGGCGCCAATGCGCCCAAAGAACCATATTTCGTATCGTCAGCCATGATTGCCAGTCTACCGTCTGGTATGAACGCAGATATCGAACGTGTGTTCGAATTATAGTGTGTGTTGCGGTACAGTAGAAACCATGACTGAGGATTTGTTTGGCGCAATGGACGTTCCCGAAGATATGACACGTCCGCTGGCTGTGCGCATGCGTCCGTCGATAGTGGATGAAGTAGTAGGTCAGTCACGGGTGCTCGGACAGGGCTCGCCATTGCGCAGGCTCGCCAATCCGGCCTCCAAGGGTTCGTTGACCGCGCCAAGCTCCATTATTCTGTTTGGCCCTCCCGGCGTCGGCAAGACCACGCTCGCCTACATAGTGGCCAAACAATCCGGTCGAGTCTTCGAAGAGCTTTCCGCGGTCACTTCCGGCGTCAAAGACGTGCGGGACGTACTCAAACGCGCCCATGACCGTCTTGTTGCGGAAGGCAAGGAAACGGTACTGTTCATTGACGAGGTGCATCGATTCTCCAAATCGCAACAGGATGCGCTGCTGCCAAGCGTGGAAAACCGCGACGTTACCTTCATCGCGGCAACCACGGAAAATCCAAGCTTTTCCGTCATCAAGCCGTTGCTAAGCCGATCTGTGGTCGTCAAACTCGAATCGCTGGAACCCGACGATTTGAAAACGCTCATCAATCGGGCTGTGGAAAGTGAGCACGGGCTTAAGAACGAAGTCAAAATCAACGATGAGGCGATCGACGAAATCGTGCGCATGGCCGGAGGCGACGCGCGCAAAACGCTGACGATCCTCGAAGCGGCCGCAGGTGCGCTTACCGGAGACCAAGCGCGTAAAAAAGGCGCAAAACGGCCGACTATCACCCCTGATGTGGTGTCGCAGGTCATGGATGTGGCCACCGTGCGTTACGACAAAGACGGCGACGACCATTACGACGTCATCTCCGCATTCATCAAATCCATGCGTGGATCCGATCCCGACGCCACCATGCACTACCTGGCACGGATGTTGCGCGCCGGCGAGGATCCGCGATTCATCGCACGGCGCATTATGATCGCAGCTTCCGAGGAAGTCGGTATGGCGGCTCCGCAGATACTGCAGGTCACCGTCGCGGCGGCACAAGCCGTGTCCATGATCGGCATGCCCGAGGCGCGCATCATTCTCGCGGAAGCCGCGCTCGCCGTTGCCACCGCTCCGAAGTCGAACGCCAGCTACAACGCCATCAACAGCGCGCTCGCCGATGTGGACGCGGGACTGATCGGCCAAGTGCCATTGCATTTGAGGAACGCGCCGACCGCCTTGATGAAAAGTTGGGGCAATCATGAGGGGTACCGGTACGCGCATGACTGGCCGGGCGCCGTGGCTCCTCAGCAGTACATGCCGGATGAGTTGGTGGGGCGGGAATACTACCATCCGAATGATCGCGGTTACGAGCATGAGATCAAACCGAGACTGGAGAAAATTCGCAAAATCCTGCATGAGAAGGACGGTGGTCAAACCGGCGACTCTGATCGAGCCTAGTGCGGTGTCAGTTCTCATTCTTCGTTGTCGTTGGACTAGGGGTCCGCTAGAATTCTTCGTTGGGGTTGATGCCTGCCTGCTATGAGCAAGGCCCATGCGTCAATCGCGGCGTCGCACATGGCCGCAGGAAAAAGTGCGCGGAAAGTGATTATGCAAGAACGGAATACAACGCTCGAAACCACCAGCCATATCAGTAGAAACAGTAGCGAAAACG
>QWCY01002159.1_pt1 | contig 26480 bp, 19 predicted proteins | sample 1972631 | NCBI WGS metagenome assembly QWCY01 (sample SAMN09866696, study PRJNA288562) | Human gut metagenome isolate pre1_stool, whole genome shotgun sequencing... | isolation source: gut | host: Homo sapiens | place: USA: California
AATTATAATCAAAAACGATGCTTACAGTACCATCTATAGGATTTATTCCGCTGAATGTAACTGCATCGTCTTTCGGAGGAGTTGATGCTGCAAGAGCACACATATTTCCTATAATTAATGACTGTGATATACATATTGCCAATATATATTTAACTGTTCCACCCATAATTTATTCTCCATATATATTTAAAGCTATGTATGGATTACCCGCAGATAAATTTGTAACTTTAATTCTATATTCATCTCCCACTGACACATTACTATAAGTAAAGGTTTCTCCTTCTACAGAACTTGTAAATTTTTGACTTGGAAAAGCTTTTGACAAATCATCCGCATTAAGAACATCTAATTGTAATTCCGCCGGAGAAGAATTGATAGAACATGTTGCATATATCTTCATTGTACATTTTTGTTGAATTCTATAAATAAAATACGATGTAAAATCATCATACATCCCCTTAAAATGGTGCTGTTCCCCTGCTCCGTTTCGAGGTAGATTAATATATTCTTCTCCTAACGCCATATAACTGCTAAAAGGTGCATCATGGTCATAGAAGAAATATTCTCCGCCATTGTCCAATATGTTTCCAATAATAGTCTTATTCTCTTCATCAAACACAGATAAGCGTGAATCATCAACAGTTGTTACCCTGTTTTCCTCCTGCATTTGGATATCATTGATACTACCATCATATGTATCTGTATCCGCTAACGCATTCACTCCCATTGCACCTACTGACATCATTGTTGCCATAGCCATTGCAAAAATCTTTGTTTTTTTCATGATTCACCCTCTTTTCTGACTGGCTTCCCCGGAGTCTCAAGCACTTCACAATTTTCCTTAGTGTATGGCACAGCAGGCAAATGAATCGTGACCGTTGTTCCCTCATCTAGTTCACTCTCCACAATAAGACCATATTTATTTCCAAACATCAGCTGAATACGCGTGTGCACATTAATGAGTCCTACACCAGAACCATGTTTGGGTCCTTTCTGATTATCTTTTAAAATATTTTCTACATCTTCATGACGCATTCCCATTCCATTATCCGTAACTGAAAGATAGATTTCTGCATCATCTTTCCAACCTTTGACAATAATTTTAGGCTGGTCATCCTCATCCATATTTCCTACACCATAATATATAGCATTTTCAAGAATCGGCTGCAAAATAAGCTTTACCGTACAAAACGGATAAATTTCTTCTGAAACATCATATTCTGTCACAAAACGCTCTTTGTAGCGATACTTTTGAATATTCATATAATTTTTGCAGTGCTTTAGCTCATCCTCAATACTAATAATCGTCTTTCCTCTTGACAAACTGATTCTAAACAGCTTGGCCAACTCAGATATCATAAAAACTGCATCCTGATTTTTATTGGCCTCAACCATCCAAGTGATAGATTCCAAAGTATTATAAAGAAAATGCGGGTTGATCTGACTTTGCAATGCTGCCAATTCACTCTTTCTTCTCTCATTCTGCTGCTTCACAATTTCTTTCATTAACCGCTCAATTTCTTCATACGAATGCTGGACAGATTTTCCAAGATGACGAATCTCATATGAGCCTCCAATATAGATATCAGGCTTTTCCCCAGCTTCATATGCCCTTACAGATGCATCCAGTTTAAGAATTGGACTTGAAATCCTTTTCGACACAATGCGATTGACTAAAAGAAGCATCATAATCAGCATAATCACAACAATTACCATATAAATACGAAACTGTTCTCGGCTGTCTGTTCTAATGTCCTGCTTTACAATGCCTACCATCTTCCAGCCCGTATATGATATAGTGCTTACAATTGCAGTCTGCTTATCTCCACTTGGGCTGCGCAAATTTTTATATACACCATCTTCATTGCTGCATACAATATTGAAATCTTCCTCAAACAATCCATTGCTGATTTCATTTGCATAAGGATGATAAATCAGATTTCCTTCCCCATCACAGACATAATAATATCGCCCCCTGTTTTGATCATTCACCTGATTCATCATTTCCTCAATAAAGGAATATTTCATATCAACAAGCAAAATACCATTTTCAGGTCTGTCTCCATCAATACCGTCTACCGCACGACTTAGGGAAATCACCCAATGATAGCTCTTTGCATCATCCTGAAATAAATTCTGCATATGAGGCGTTGAAAAGTGCATATTTTCAATTTCCTCTGCTGCATTTTCAAACCAAGACTGCCAAAGCACATCTATGCCATCCTTCTGCAGCGTAACTGGCTCTGCCACAATAAGATTTCCTTCCATATCATAAAGCGCAATACTCTGTATTTTGTCCTTATTAAAATCATATAGAAAACTCAACTGCTGATTAAACTCCGGACTAGACACATCAAATGCCTGTATAATATTATATGTGACAGTATCTGAAATCTGTCTCATATTTTTCAGATACTGCTCCATGGAATTGACTGTGCTTTCCATCAGGTTTTGTGTGTTGCGAACTTCATTCTGACGCATAGCCATTTCATATCGATTGTAAAGCAATAACCCCATAGATATAGACGTAATTACCGTCATCAAAGAAAGAACCGTCATAATGACAGACTGAATATCTGACACTTTTCTTTTTTTCATACTCATTTTCCCATATGCTCTGTGCGATATTTTGAAGGCGACATTCCATACTTGCGTTTAAAAACATATCCAAAATAGTTTGCGTCCTCATAGCCAACATGTTCTGCAATTTCATAATTTTTTTCATTTGTTTCAAGCATCAGATGAACAGCCTGCTGCATTCTGTAATCTGTCAAATATGTAATAAATGAAATGCCCACTTCTTTCTTAAAAATAGAAGAAAAATAGGAATTTGATACACCAAGCTTTGAACATACGGTATCAAGTGACAGATCTGCATCTGCATACTCATCACGAACAATATTTTTTGCTTCTGAAATAAGGTAACGCAGTGAAGAATTTCTGGCATTTTTTAGTTCATCACTGATCGATAGTGCTACTCTGACAAGCCAGGCCATTAATGCACTTTCATCCATCTTTGTAATTTCTTCATACGCATTTTTGATTTCTCCGGCATGATCTTCAAATTTCATATGATTATTTCCACAGAAACGATATAGATGCCCTACAATTTCCAGCACAGTAAAATTATACTGCATAATTGTTTTTGCATTATCTTTTAGTTCCTTCACTAAAGAAAAAACTGCATGCTCAATATCTTCACGTACCCCAATATGAACTGCCTTGAACACATCATTCATATTAATATCATCTGGCTGCATGGAAAGTCCCTGCCCCTTCGGTGCAATATCTGCAATATTGATAGAACAGCCTGATCCGTAAATAACACGATACGAAAGTGCTTCCCATGCCCCTTCGTAGGAAAAACGAAGATTTGATACTTCATTGCACACCTTACCTATTCCAACAGTAACAACTGCACCAAAAAAGCGGTCTGCCCATTTGCAGAAGCGGTCACAGTCATCCGTCAGTCTCGTGATTTCATCTTCTTTGCCTAAATTTGCTACCATAACAATATTTCCCAGATAAGAAAAATATCTGCAGTCCCATTTGCCGCGGAATTTTTCCTTTACTTCTCTTTGTACAGATATCGAAAGCAGAAGTGGTGTCATCCCGTCAGGAACATGATTTTCTGATGTATGGAAAACAGCGCAGCAAAAATATGAACCTGGCAAAGAAATCTGATAATCATTTAAATATTTATTTATTTCACTGTCCGAAATGCGTCCCTCCACAAGAGAACAAAAGAAATTTGTTTGAAGTACAGGAAGGGAATCTGTGTAGTACTGCTCTAGCTTTCTGACATTTAATTTTTCTTCTCTCTCTTTATCGAGTACGTTTTTTAATCGTTTGAGACATTCAGAAAGCTCATTTGCATTGATCGGTTTTAATATATACTCTTCAATTTCAAGATGAACTGCTTCTTTGGCATATTCAAACTCGTCAAATCCAGTCAGAATTAAAATTCGCACGCCTGGATTCTCTTCCTTTAAATTACGTGCCAGTTCCAATCCATTCATATATGGCATTTTGATATCGGTAATGACCACATCTGGCTGCAGTTTTTCTGCTATTTCCATAGCTTTTACACCATTCTGTGCTTTTCCGATTACCTCAAATCCCAATTCTTCCCAATTAATTCTTTGTTCAATTGCATTTCTGACTTCTTCCTCATCATCTACAAGAAGTACTTTATATGTAGTCATCTATATTCCTCCATGTTTACTAAGAAATCTTTCTGCATTTACAAAAAATGGCACGAACTTCTTTATAAATAGATTCGTGCCATCTTCATTATACTCTTTTTTTACCAATTTTCCACTAGTAATATTATTTTTTTATACATTTTTTGTGCATTACTTCTTCTTTACGTACTTGAGACAGTCGAGTGTAACTGCTACGAGAATGATAATACCTTCAAAGATAAACTGAAGGTTTGTATCAATACCAAGAATAGTAAGGGAATAAGTCAGTGCAGTAAAGATCAATACACCAGTTACAACACCAGAGATCTTACCAATACCACCAGTAAAGGATACACCACCAACAACGCAAGCAGCGATAGCATCCATATCCCATCCTTGTCCATAAGCTGCACTACCAGAACCGATCATACGATTACATTCCAGCCAAGCACCAAATCCATACAGGATACCTGCAAGAACGAATGCGCCCATTGTTACTGCAAATACAGAAATACCAGATACAGCAGCTGCTTCTGGATTACCACCAACTGCATACAGATTCTTACCAAACGTTGTCTTATTCCAGATAAACCATACAACTGCAACTGCAACAACTGCCCACAGAATAATGGTTGGGAAATTTCCAATTTTTGGAATAAACATTGCCGGGATGGAAGAATCAATTGCTCCAAAGGATACGCCCTTTGTTGCATATGTTACAAGACCAAAGATAATAAGCATGTTTGCCATAGTAGAGATAAATGGATGCATCTTAAATCTTGCCATAAAGAAACCTGCAATTGATGCAAATCCAGTTGTCAGAATCACACATACAAGCAGTGCAAATATTGCACGAGCTGGTGCAGGGATTCCGGTGAAGTCAAAGATATGGCCAAATACACCGCCCGTATTAATACCATTGTGCATAATAATGGTTGCTGTTACCATACCCATACCAACCATTCGGCCTACAGAAAGATCAGTACCGGTTAACAGAATCAATCCTGCTACACCAAGAGCCAGGAAGATACGAGGTGATGCCTGCTGAAGAATATTCAAAATATTAGCTGTTGTCAGAAGCTGCGTATCCTTTACAACTGGTGTTATAAAGCAAAGTGCGATAAAAATCAGGATAATTACAATATAAAGTCCGTTCTTATAAAGGAACTGCGGTGTGTTAAATGTATACTTGTAATTTTCCAGTTTCTGAAGCTTCTTCTGTCCATAAGTAAACTTTGACATACGAAGCAAATCAATCAGATGATACTGATGCACAAATGCCTCATGCTTTCTGTCCTTGATTTCCTGAAGCTTTGACTCATGCACCATCTGTGCATCATAAAGACGATTCTTATATACATACTTCTCGTCTTTAAGCTCCTGCTTATCTGTCATGCCGGAAATTGTGCGCTCGTGCTCTGCTTTGAGATTTGCGCGAATCTTTTCATATTCTGCATTCTCAGCTTCCTTTTGAGCTGCACAACTTGCTGCAACCTTATCGTAATAATCTTTCTTAAAATGAGTCTTCAAATAAGATTCTGCATCTGCAATCAGCTTGGAAACTTTATCTTTATTTGCAGTTTCTACCTCTCTTGCCTTTACAAGAAGCTCCTGATCCTTTCGGATAATTGCATTCTGCTCCTCTTTTGTATAATTCTTATCTTCCTTTGTTAAAGAGATATGTGTATTTAATGCCTGCACCTTATCAGAACCATCTACACGCAGGGCATCTATCTGTGCCTGTATTTTACCAACATATTCATCAATCGGCTTTAAAAGCTTTGCTTCCTCTTCTGCCGAAAGATATCTCATATCATTTGCCATAGCTCTCGTACTCCTCTCTATTACAAATACTTTGCACTAAGTCTAAGCAGTTCTTCCTGATTTGTTTCCTTGGTGTTTACAATTCCTGCCAGATGACCATTTGACATTACACCGATTCGGTTTGTAATTCCAAGAATCTCCGGCATCTCAGATGAAACAACAATGATTGTCTTTCCCTGCTTAGCCATATCAATAATCAGCTCATAAATCTCGTACTTAGCACCAACATCAATGCCTCGTGTCGGATCATCCATCATGAAAATCTTTGGTGAACGCTCCAACCATCTTCCAAAGATTGCCTTCTGCTGATTTCCACCAGAAAGGTTTGCAATCATATCATCTGGTCCCATGCACTTTGTATGCATAATACGAATTTCTTCTGCAGTTGCTCTTACCATTTCATCCTTAGATAATGCAATGCCAGATTTATACTGATTCATATTAGCAATTGTTGTATTAAAGGTGATATCTGCTTTTAAGAATAATCCATCAGCCTTACGTTCCTCAGTAATTAACGCAAATCCATGATCCATTGCATCTTTTGATGAATGGAAATTCATCAGCTTATCATCATAGTAGACACGTCCGGCTGCTCTTGTACGAATACCAAATATCGTCTCAAGAAGCTCTGTACGACCCGCACCAACCAGACCATATAAACCAAATATTTCTCCCTTTTTTACATCAAAGGTTATATCTTGAAGCTTCGGTGCATATTTCGTAGATAAATGCTCTACTCTTAAAACCACATCACCCGGTGTATTATCAACAGGCGGGAAACGATTATCTAATGATCTTCCTACCATAGCAGAAATCAACTCATTCATGTTGGTATCACTACAGTTTTTAGTCATTACAAGAGCACCATCTCGAAGAACAGAAACCTGGTCACAGATCTCAAAGATCTCATCCATCTTGTGAGAGATATAGATCAGTGAAATTCCCTGTTCACGAAGCTGTCTCATCATCTTAAATAATTTTTCAACTTCTGGTGCTGTCAGAGATGAGGTTGGCTCATCCAAAACAATCACCTTTGAATTATAAGAAATTGCCTTTGCAATTTCACACATCTGTCTCTTTGAAACAGACATTTTTTTCATCGGCTGTGAAAGATCTACCGTAATGCCAAGCTTACGGAATAAATCAGAAGCCTCTTTTTTCATTCTTCCCTCATCAATTACTCCGAGGGATGTTTTCGGGTAGCGACCCAGGAATAGATTGTCAATTACATTTCTTTCCAGACACTGATTCAACTCCTGATGAACCATTGCCACACCATTTTCCAAAGCATCCTTTGGACCTGTAAAGCTAATCTCTTTCCCGTCTAAAATTATTGTTCCTTCATCTTTTTGATACGTACCAAAAAGACATTTCATCATTGTCGATTTACCTGCACCATTCTCACCCATCAAACCCATGATTGATCCTCTCGGCACATCCATGTCGATATGCTTTAGAACCTTGTTCCTTCCGAATGATTTGCTCATGCCGCGGATCGACAAGACGATATCTTTCTTACCTTCTGCCATATCCTTACTCCTTTCAGAAAAAGAGGGTGTCAGAAGTTCTAACACCCTCGGACCTTTTGCTAGCAAAAAATCTCTATCAATTACTGCTTAAGGAGAGATGTATAAGATGCTGCATTGTCTGTCTTAACCATATTGATTGCGAATGCATCATACTCGCCTGGATTACCAAGACGGTTTGTAATGTTAGACTCTGTCTGACCATCACCACCAATGTATTCAACCTTTAAGTTCAGCAGATCATCATAGTTCTGAAGAAGTGGCTGATAAGTTGAGCTTAAGAAGTTATCAGAAGCATTGTAGATATTTAACCATACCTTCTTCTCTGGGCTCTTAGAAGCATCCAGCTGATTTGAAACCTTGCTGTATACCTTGGTAGAATCGGTGAAATCCTTATAGTTATCTGCTGTGATCGCAATATTTAATGCATAGTAGGATCTCTCATCTGCACTATATCTGTAATCAACGCCTTCTTCCAGCTTGTTGCCTGCTGCATCTGCAGTACCAATACCAGTATCGATATCTACACCGTCCAGTGCATTTCTTAAAACTCTCAATGTCAGGTAAGCCTGAACGTCTGCATGCTGGGAAATTGTTCCGCCGTAGCCTTCTGCAATTGCTGCAACTGCGTCACTGTTTGCATCATAACCAAATGTAGGTACTTCGTTCTCCTTTGCCCATGCATTGAACATAGACATTCCCATACCATCGTTGTTAGATACAACAACATCGATCTCATCACCAAAAGATGCTGCCCAAGTTCCAATTGCATTACCAGCAGTAGCTGCATCCCATGTAGCACCTGCTGAGTTCTTCATTTCCTGTGCTGCCAGCTCACGGATGGTATATTCTTTTCCATCTACCTCGATAGTAGAATCCTGAACGATCTTAGAAGAACCATCTGCATTTGTTCCGATAGGAGATGCATCAACTACTCCATCAGTCTCAACGCCAGTTCCCAGCGCAGAACGAACACCACGTGTTCGTGCGATGGAATCGTTATGTCCGATATCACCAATTGCTAAGATATAACCGATTACGCCGTCACCGTTACGGTCCATAGATGCTGCATTTTCCTTAATATAATCAAGTACCATCTGTCCCTGAAGTTCAGCACCCTGATTTGCATCAAAACCAACATAATATGTCTTATCGTTAAAGTTTAAAGCATCCTTGTCAAGCTCTCCTGTAGAACTGTTAGATGGCTGACGGTTGAACCATACTAATGGCTTCTTGCTATTGTCAACACTTGTCTTGTTTCCTGATCCCGATCCTGAACTGCAGGCTACCAATGAACTGGAAAGTGCTGCTCCTACAAGTAATGGAAAGATTCTGCTCTTTTTCATGTTTTACTCCTCCTTTGAAGTATGTGCTTTATTAACTGTCCTTATTATATTATTCACAAGCGCATAATCATATAGAAAATTTTTATATAAACCATTGAAATTTTGTGTATTTTATTATTTTTTAATACTTTCCAAATGTTGTTTTTATGATTGTAGCAGTTATTTTGCTTGATTTTGCAAGATATTAGAAATTCATTCTAGGCAGTTCTTCTATATTAGTTTAATTCTGATTTTTTATTCAGCAGTTTAGTGTGGTAAAAAGCCACAATATTTTATTGCTATTTCTTTTGCATGTCAGCATGATTTAGACCAAAAGGTATAAAAAAAAGACAGCCACTTGCAGGCAAGCCTGCAATGACTGTCTCTCACGCGCTTTCACACGCTTATTTAATTACTCAAACGTAAATTATTCAACGATAGAAACTACTCTACCAGAACCAACGGTACGTCCACCCTCACGGATAGCGAAACGAAGACCCTGCTCCATAGCTACTGGGTGAATCAGCTCGATGGTCATCTCTACGTTATCACCTGGCATACACATCTCGGTACCAGCCGGAAGCTCACAAACACCAGTAACGTCAGTTGTTCTGAAGTAGAACTGCGGTCTGTAGTTGTTGAAGAATGGAGTATGACGACCACCCTCATCCTTGGTCAGAACGTATACCTGAGCGGTAAACTTTTTGTGGCACTTTACAGAACCTGGCTTACACAGACACTGACCTCTTTCGATATCAGTTCTCTGAACACCACGAAGCAGAGCACCGATGTTATCACCAGCCTGAGCCTCATCCAGAAGCTTACGGAACATCTCGATACCAGTTACAACTACGGTTCTGTTCTCTTCCTTGATACCTACGATCTCAACGGAATCGTTCAGATGCAGAGTACCTCTCTCTACTCTACCAGTAGCAACAGTACCACGACCAGTAATAGAGAATACGTCCTCAACTGGCATCAGGAATGGCTTATCAGTATCACGAACCGGATCCGGAACGTAGCTATCAACAGCTTCCATTAACTCAATGATCTTGTCTCCCCACGGTCCCATCGGATCGTTCAGAGCCTGCAGAGCTGAACCTCTGATAACCGGAATGTCATCACCCGGGAACTCATACTCGTTTAACAGCTCACGGATCTCCATCTCAACCAGTTCAAGAAGCTCCTCATCGTCTACCATATCACACTTGTTCATGAATACAACGATGTACGGAACGCCTACCTGACGGGACAGAAGGATGTGCTCTCTAGTCTGAGCCATAACACCATCGGTAGCAGCTACAACCAGGATAGCACCATCCATCTGTGCAGCACCGGTGATCATGTTCTTAACGTAGTCAGCATGTCCTGGGCAGTCAACGTGAGCGTAGTGACGATGTGGAGTCTCATACTCAACGTGAGCGGTAGAGATAGTGATTCCTCTCTCTCTCTCTTCTGGAGCCTTATCGATGTTCTCGAAAGCAACTTCCTCGCCAGTACCATATCTTGCATGAAGAGTCTTGGTAATAGCAGCAGTTAAAGTAGTCTTACCATGGTCAACGTGTCCGATGGTACCAATGTTACAATGCGGTTTCGTTCTTTCAAATTTAGCCTTTGCCATGATTGAAATTCCTCCTTAAATATTGCCCAGAGGGCATAAATGTCTTGTGTTAGACTGACACTGCTCTCAGTATATTACATAATGAGAACTTTTTCAAGTCTAATTTTAGGAAATAATAAAAATTTTATCATTATATGCCGTGCAGACAAGCTGCACAGCATTATGATTTTGTTTATTTGTTCTTTGCGCTTAGAACCTTCTCCTGAACATTCTTCGGAACTGGCTCATACTTCTCAAAGAACATAGAGTAGTTACCACGACCCTGAGTCTTAGAACGCAGGTCTGTGGAATAGCCGAACATCTCAGCCAGCGGAACATAACCTCTAACGATCTTTCCACCGCCTAGGTCATCCATACCCTCGATACGGCCACGACGGGAGTTGATATCACCGATAACGTCACCCATGTATTCCTCAGGCATAGTAACCTCAACCTTCATGATAGGCTCAAGAAGGACTGGGGATGCCTTCTGCATAGCTTCCTTGAATGCCATAGAACCAGCAATGTGGAATGCCATTTCAGAAGAATCGACTTCATGATAAGAACCGTCGTATACATCAGCGCATACACCGATAACCGGGTAACCGCCAAGGATACCGCTCTTAGTAGCCTCTTCGATACCTTCGCCAACAGCCGGGATGTATTCCTTCGGAATAGCACCACCAACAACAGAAGACTTGAACCGGAACAGCTCTTCTCCGTTGTAATCCATTGGTGTGAAGTGTACCTTACAATGACCGTACTGTCCACGACCACCAGACTGCTTAGCATACTTGCTATCTACATCAACAGCCTTAGTGATTGCTTCCTTGTAAGCAACCTGAGGTGCACCAACGTTTGCCTCAACCTTGAACTCACGAAGCAGACGGTCAACAATGATCTCCAGATGAAGCTCACCCATACCAGCGATGATGGTCTGTCCAGTTTCCTGATCAGTGTGCTGACGGAAGGTCGGATCCTCCTCAGCCAGCTTTGCGAGAGCCTCGCCCATCTTCTGCTGTCCAGCCTTGGTCTTTGGCTCGATAGCCAGCTCGATAACTGGCTCCGGGAACTCCATAGACTCAAGAATTACTGGATGCTGCTCATCACAGATTGTATCACCAGTAGTTGTGATCTTGAAACCAACAGCTGCTGCGATATCTCCGGAATAAACCTTATCAAGCTCCATACGCTTATTTGCGTGCATCTGCATGATACGGCCTACACGCTCCTTCTTATCCTTTGTAGCGTTATATACATAGGAACCGGAGTTTAAAGTACCAGAGTAAACTCTGAAATATGCTAACTTACCAACAAATGGGTCAGCCATGATCTTGAATGCCAGAGCTGCAAATGGCTCTTCATCAGAAGAATGTCTTACAACTTCATTTCCATCCATATCAACACCCTTAATCGGTGGGATGTCGATTGGAGACGGCATGAACTCTACAACAGCATCAAGAAGCTTCTGAACACCCTTGTTACGATAAGCACTACCACAGCATACCGGAATAGCGGTACAATTGCAGCAACCCTTACGAAGAGCAGCCTTCAGATCCTCAACAGCGATCTCCTCACCCTCAAGGTACTGCATCATCAGATCATCATCAAGCTCGCAGATCTTCTCGATCAGCTCAGTATGATACTCTTCTGCCTGCTCTTTCATATCCTCTGGGATATCGCAAACGGTGATATCATCACCCTTCTCATCATTGTAGATATATGCCTGCATTTCGAACAGGTCGATGATTCCCTTGAAATCATCTTCCTTACCGATTGGAAGCTGAAGAACGATTGCGTTCTTTCCTAATCTTGTACGGATCTGATCAACAGCGCCGTAGAAGTTTGCACCAAGGATATCCATCTTGTTGATGAATGCCATTCTCGGTACATTGTAGGTATCAGCCTGACGCCATACGTTCTCAGACTGCGGCTCAACACCACCCTTTGCACAGAAAACGCCAACGGCGCCATCAAGTACACGAAGGGAACGCTCAACCTCTACAGTAAAGTCAACGTGTCCTGGGGTATCAATGATGTTGATACGATGCTCCAGAGCGCCTGCCTTCGGCTTTGTCTTCTCTTCCAGGGTCCAGTGACATGTAGTAGCAGCGGAAGTAATGGTGATACCTCTCTCCTGCTCCTGAGCCATCCAGTCCATGGTGGCATTACCCTCATGGGTATTACCAATCTTATAATTAACTCCAGTATAATACAGAATACGCTCAGTCAGAGTAGTCTTACCTGCATCGATATGAGCCATAATTCCAATATTTCTGGTTCTCTCCAATGGATATTCTCTTCCAGCCAAGATTTTTTCCTCCTTAACTTGCTGTAAATATCAGATAATGCAACTATTAGAAACGATAGTGAGCAAACGCCTTGTTTGCATCTGCCATCTTGTGCATATCTTCCTTTCTCTTTACAGCGGAACCTGTTCCATTTGCTGCATCCATGATCTCGTTTGCAAGCTTATCTTCCATGGTCTTCTCGCCTCTCTTACGGGAGAACATGGTTAACCAACGAAGAGCAAGAGCCTGTCTTCTTTCTGGCTTAACCTCGATCGGAACCTGATAAGTTGCTCCACCGATTCTCTTAGCCTTAACCTCGAGAACTGGCATTACATTGTTCATTGCCTCTTCGAAAACTTCTACAGCTGGCTTTCCGGTCTTTTCCTCAACCTTGTTGAAAGCGCCATAAACGATCTTCTGGGCAACACCCTTCTTACCGTCTAACATAATGTTGTTGATCAGCTTTGTAACAACCTTATTGTTGTATAACGGATCTGCTAATACGTCTCTCTTCTGAGTATGTCCTTTACGTGGCACGATACTTCCCTCCTTAACTACAATACGAGGCTTTCGCCTCTCAGTTATCTCATCGGTACTCACATCCATCTTTGTGTTCGCGCTCGGTTCTTGTTTCTCCAACACAAGCAGCGTCCTCGACGCACACTTGGCTGTACCTTTCTATCTCCTGCAACCGCCAGGAAGGTATTGTTCGAATGCCGGCACTAATCAAAAAAAGTGGTACACTTACTTACTTGTTTTGCGCAAGAATCTCTTCTTAATTAAAATGCGTTTTATTTAGTTTTAATTAAAATTATTTCTTAGCGTCCTTCGGTCTCTTAGCACCGTACTTAGAACGAGCCTGGCGTCTCTTAGCAACACCTGCTGTATCAAGGGTTCCTCTTACGATATGGTATCTGGTACCTGGTAAGTCCTTAACACGGCCGCCACGGATCAGAACTACGCTATGCTCCTGAAGGTTATGTCCCTCACCTGGGATGTAGCTTGTTACTTCGATTCCATTGGAAAGACGTACTCTGGCGATCTTTCTAAGAGCTGAGTTCGGCTTCTTAGGAGTAGCTGTCTTAACTGCAGTACAAACACCTCTCTTCTGCGGAGCACTCTTGTCGGTAGACTTCTTCTTTAAGGAGTTATATCCCTTCTGAAGTGCCGGAGCAGTAGACTTCTTCTGCAGAGTCTGTCTTCCTTTTCTAACTAACTGATTAAATGTAGGCATCCGTTTCACCTCCTGCGGAAATTAAAAACATTATAATGTAATGAATCATGCAAGCCCGGTTGTTGGACAGCATTTTGCTTCCAAGGCCACATGCCTTTAAATTATATATCCTTTATATTTTTCTGTCAATAGGAAATTCAAGTTTTTACACATTTTTATCAACATTTTTGTCACTGTTCATGTAACAAAAGCCCTTCGGTGCAATATTGGCTTATCAAAAAAAGCTGTCCCGACAGCATTGCCACCGGAACAGCTTTTTTTATATTTTATTTTGCATCAGAATCATCTGATTTAGAAAATGCCTTTAAATATTCCTCATCGAAATCATCTGTGTCTATATCTGCATCTGTATCATCATCATCATCATCTGCAAATGCTTCCTCAGCTGCCTTTACAGCCTCGTCTGCATCATCAGACTCATCAAAATCCTCAGAAAGCTCGATAGTATCATCACCTGCAGTCTCAGTCTCATCATCAGAGAAATCAACAATATCAGACTGCTGATAATCTGTATTGAGTTCCAGATTGCGATAACGCTTCATACCAGTACCTACTGGAAGCAGCTTACCGATGATAACATTTTCCTTCATACCAAGCAGCGGGTCAACCTTGCCATTGATAGCTGCATCGGTCAGAGCCTTTGTAGTCTCCTGGAAGGATGCTGCTGACAGGAAGGAGTTTGTTGCAAGAGATGCCTTTGTGATACCAAGCATAATCTGCTTTCCTTCTGCTGGCTCCTTACCTTCCTCGACAAGCTTCTCGTTCATATCGTCAAAATCAAGAACATCCATAGATACTCCTGGAAGAACATCGGCATCTCCGCTTCTCTCGATACGGATCTTCTTTAACATCTGACGAACAATTACTTCGATATGCTTATCGTTGATCTCAACACCCTGCAGACGATATACACGCTGAACTTCCTGAAGCATGTAATCCTGTACGGCACGAACACCCTGAATACGCAGGATATCATGCGGGTTGATGCTACCTTCTGTCAGAGGATCACCGGCATTTATTACCTTGCCGTCGATCGGACGGATTCTTGCATCATATGGGATCATATAAGTCTTTGACTCTCCGCTCTCCGGATTTGTTACGATAATCTCTCTCTTCTTCTTGACATCCTTAACAGTAGCAATACCGCCAATCTCAGTTACGATTGCAACACCCTTTGGCTTACGTGCCTCGAAAAGCTCCTCGACACGAGGAAGACCCTGTGTGATATCGCCGCCGGCAACACCACCACTATGGAAGGTTCTCATGGTCAGCTGTGTACCAGGCTCACCGATAGACTGAGCTGCGATAATACCAACAGCCTCACCGATCTGTACAGCCTGTCCTGTTGCCAGGTTAGAACCATAACACTTTGCACAAATTCCCACATGGGAACGGCAGCTAAGAACAGTACGGATCTTTACTGTATGTCTGCCCATGCGCTCAAGTGCATTCATAATCTTTGCAGCACGCTTTGGTGTTACCATGCAGTTTTCGTGAATAATTTCTTCTCCTGTATCAGGATCAACAATTGTCTCTGCGATAAATCTGCCGGTCATACGCTCCTGAAGCTGCTCAACAACTTCCTGACCATTCATAAAGGAACCGATTTCCATATATGGAATGTTCTTTCCTTCACAACAATCCATCTCACGAACCATAAGCTGCTGAGATACATCAACAAGACGTCTTGTCAGGTAACCAGAGTCAGCGGTACGAAGTGCGGTATCGGACATACCCTTTCTTGCACCATGAGCGGAAATGAAGTACTCCAATACGTCAAGTCCTTCACGGAAGTTTGATTTAATAGGAAGTTCGATTGCCTTACCAGTTGTGTTTGCCATAAGTCCACGCATACCAGCCAGCTGCTTGATCTGCTTATCAGAACCACGGGCACCAGAGTCAGCCATCATGAAGATGTTGTTGTACTTATCAAGACCATCAAGAAGTGCCTTTGTCAGCTCCTTATCAGTTGCTTCCCAAGTCTTGATAACCTGGTTATAACGCTCCTCATCGGTGATCCAACCCATCTTGTAGTGCTTTGCAATCTGGTCAACAGTTGCCTGAGCCTTCTTAATCATCTCTGGCTTCTGCGGCGGAACTGTCATATCAGATATGGATACGGTCATAGCTGCTCTTGTTGAGTACTTGTAACCCATTGCCTTAATGGAGTCAAGAACTTCAGCAGTCTTTGTTGCTCCGTGTGTATTGATAACCTTCTCCAGAATCTGCTTTAACTGCTTCTTGCCGACATGGAAGTCAACCTCAAGCTTTAATGCGTTCTCTGGAATGCTTCTGTCTACATATCCTAAATCCTGTGGAAGGATTTCATTAAACATACTTCTTCCAAGTGTAGTATCAAGTGTATCCTGAAGAACAGTGCCATCTGCCATTGTCTTTCTTACACGAATCTTGATTCTGCTGTGGAATGTAATGCAGCCATTCTCATATGCAAGCAGTGCCTCGTCCATACTCTTAAAGCACATGCCCTCGCCCTTTGCACCTGGTCTTTCCTGAGTCAGGTAATAAATACCAAGGACCATATCCTGAGAAGGAACTGCTACAGGACCTCCATCAGACGGCTTTAACAGGTTGTTCGGGGACAGCAGCATAAAACGGCACTCTGCCTGTGCCTCTAATGACAGCGGCAGATGGACAGCCATCTGGTCTCCATCGAAGTCGGCGTTGAATGCAGTACAAACAAGCGGATGAAGCTTAATTGCCTTACCTTCAACAAGGATTGGCTCGAATGCCTGAATACCAAGTCTGTGAAGTGTAGGTGCACGGTTTAACATAACAGGATGCTCTTTAATTACGTTCTCAAGCACATCCCAAACCTTTGTCTCAAGACGCTCTACCATCTTCTTTGCACTCTTGATATTGTGAGCAGAACCGTTCTCAACAAGCTCCTTCATAACGAAAGGCTTGAACAGCTCGATTGCCATCTCCTTCGGAAGACCACACTGATAAATCTTTAACTCTGGTCCTACGACGATAACGGAACGACCAGAATAGTCAACACGCTTACCTAACAGGTTCTGACGGAAACGTCCCTGCTTACCCTTTAACATATCAGAAAGAGACTTTAAGTTACGATTTCCAGGTCCTGTTACGGCACGTCCACGACGACCGTTATCGATCAGGGCATCAACTGCCTCCTGAAGCATACGCTTCTCGTTGCGCACGATGATGTCCGGAGCGCCTAACTCAAGCAGTCTTTCCAGACGGTTATTTCTATTAATAATACGACGATACAGATCATTCAAATCAGATGTTGCAAATCTTCCTCCATCCAGCTGAACCATAGGACGAAGATCCGGCGGCATAACCGGGATAGCATCAAGAATCATCCACTCAGGACGATTTCCAGAATTACGGAATGCCTCAACAACCTCTAATCTCTTGATGATACGAGCACGCTTCTGGCCTGATGCATCCTTAAGCTCTGCGCGAAGTTCCTCAGAATCCTTCTCAAGGTCAATTGCCTTTAACAGCTCCTGAATTGCCTCGGCACCCATTCCTACACGGAACTTGCCATAGCCGTACTGCTCGATTGCATCGCGGTACTCTCTCTCTGAGAGTACCTGCTTATAATTCAGATCAGACTCACCCCTGTCAAGAACGACATAGGATGCAAAATATAAAATCTTATCAAGATTTCTTGGTGAAATATCAAGGATCAGGCCCATACGGCTCGGAATACCCTTGAAATACCAGATATGGGAAACCGGAGCTGCCAGCTCGATATGTCCCATACGCTCACGGCGGACACTGGACTTTGTAACCTCAACACCACAACGATCACAAATCATATCCTTGTAACGAATCTTCTTATACTTTCCACAGTGACACTCCCAGTCCTTCTGCGGTCCGAAAATACGCTCACAGAATAAGCCATCCGGTTCCGGCTTCAGCGTTCTGTAGTTAATTGTTTCAGCCTTTGTGACAGCGCCTCTTGACCACTCTCTGATCTTCTCAGGGGAAGCAAGACCAATCTTAATGGACTCAAAAGCAATTGACTGTCCTCCATCGGTTTTATTTTCCGGCATAAATGGTTCTCCCTTCTGGCTCTTAGTTATCTGAGTCTCCTAAATCATCAAAATCATCTGCATCAAATCCATCAGACCCAAATGACCCGTCCATATCATCTTTATCAAAATCATCTGCATTGGAAGCATCCATATCAACGTCTGCAATCTCTCCATTCTTTACTTCCTGAATGGTAGAACCGTTTCTCTGGAATTCTTCCTCAGAATAATGGCGCTTTCCACCGTCTTCCATAATACTTCTGAAGTCAGTGTTGCCATACTCTGTGCTTTCCTTAATTTCTACTTCATTATTATCTGCATCCAGTACGCGTACATCAAGTGCCAGTGCCTGTAATTCCTTAAGAAGTACCTTAAAGGACTCCGGTACACCTGGCTCAGGAATGTTCTCGCCCTTGATAATTGCCTCATATGTCTTTACACGTCCTACAACATCATCAGACTTAACAGTCAGAATCTCCTGCAGTGTATAAGCGGCACCATACGCCTCGAGAGCCCAAACCTCCATCTCTCCGAAACGCTGTCCACCAAACTGTGCCTTACCACCAAGAGGCTGCTGGGTAACAAGTGAGTAAGGACCTGTTGAACGTGCATGGATCTTATCATCTACCAGATGATGCAGCTTTAAGTAGTGCATGTGTCCGATTGTTACCGGGCTGTCGAAATACTCACCGGTACGGCCGTCACGCAGTCTTACCTTACCATCACGGCGAATCGGAACACCCTTCCACAGCTCTCTGTGCTCCAGATGAGTGCCAAGGTAATCCATAACATCTTCACGCAGGGAATCCTTATATTTCTCGTAGAATTCATCCCACTCCATGTTAACATAATCATTTGCCAGATCAAGAGTATCAAGGATATCACTCTCGCTTGCACCATCAAATACTGGTGTAGAAATATTAAATCCAAGTGCTTTTGCAGCAAGACTCAAATGAGTCTCCAGCACCTGTCCGATGTTCATACGAGAAGGTACGCCCAACGGGTTTAATACGATATCCAGAGGACGTCCATTTGGAAGGAACGGCATATCTTCTACAGGAAGAACTCTGGAGACAACACCCTTGTTTCCGTGACGGCCTGCCATCTTATCGCCGACAGAGATCTTTCTCTTCTGTGCGATATAGATGCGTACTACCTGATTTACACCTGGAGCCAGCTCATCACTATTCTGACGGTTAAATACCTTTGTATCAACAACAATACCATATGCACCGTGTGGAAGCTTCAGTGATGTATCACGAACTTCTCTTGCCTTCTCACCGAAGATTGCACGAAGCAGTCTTTCTTCAGAAGTCAGCTCTGTCTCACCCTTTGGTGTTACCTTACCTACCAGAATATCTCCGGCACGTACTTCCGCACCAATACGAATGATACCACGGTCATCAAGATCCTTGAGAGCCTCATCGCCGACACCAGGAACATCTCTTGTGATCTCTTCCGGTCCGAGCTTTGTATCACGGGACTCTGCTGCATATTCTTCAATATGAATGGAGGTATATACATCCTCCTGAACAAGACGCTCACTTAAAAGGACAGCATCCTCGTAGTTATAACCTTCCCAGGTCATAAATCCGATTAACGGGTTCTTTCCAAGTGCAATCTCACCATTCTTTGTGGACGGACCATCTGCAAGAACCTGTCCAGCCTCAACACGCTCATCCTTGAAAACGATTGGTCTCTGGTTGTAGCAGTTGCTCTGGTTGCTTCTTGAGAATTTTGTCAGACGATACTCATCTCTTGTACCATCATCACACTTAACGATAATTAACTTAGAGGAGGAACGCTCAACAACACCTGCGTGCTTTGCTACTACGCAAACACCTGAATCGTATGCTGCCTTATCTTCCATACCGGTACCAACTACCGGAGCCTCTGTTAACATTAACGGAACTGCCTGACGCTGCATGTTGGAACCCATAAGTGCACGGTTCGCATCATCGTTCTGCAGGAATGGAATCATGGAAGTTGCGACAGAGAATACCATTCGTGGAGAAACGTCCATCAAGTCGATATTTTTCTGCTCAAACTCAGAAGTCTCCTCACGGAAACGACCTGAAACCATCTTATTCATGAAATGGCCTTCTGAATCTAACGGCTCATTTGCCTGTGCTACTACGAAATCATCCTCTTCATCAGCTGTGAAGTAGCGAACCTCGTCAGTTACACGCGGATTTTGGGCATCACTCTTATCAACGATACGATACGGTGCCTCGATAAATCCATATTTATTTACTCTTGCATATGTTGCAAGTGAGTTAATCAAACCGATATTAGGACCTTCAGGAGTCTCAATTGGGCACATACGTCCATAATGAGTATAGTGAACATCTCGAACCTCGAATCCGGCACGGTCTCTTGACAGACCACCAGGTCCTAACGCAGACAGACGTCTCTTATGAGTTAACTCTGCAAGCGGGTTATTCTGATCCATGAACTGAGACAGCTGGGAACTTCCGAAGAACTCCTTAACAGCAGCAGTAACAGGCTTAATGTTAATTAAGCTCTGTGGTGTCAGATCAGACGGATCGTTTGTAGACATACGCTCTCTTACAACACGCTCCATACGGGACATACCAATACGATACTGGTTCTGAAGCAGCTCACCTACAGCACGAATACGACGATTTCCTAAGTGGTCGATATCATCATCCTGTCCTATGCCATACTCTAAGTTTAAGCAGTAGTTAATAGAACCTAAGATATCTTCCTTCATGATGTGCTTCGGAATCAGCTCTGCATTATTTGCACGAAGCTCTGCCATCAGCTCATCACCCTCAAGACCCTTCTCTAAGATCTGAGTCAGTACTGGATAATAAACAAGCTCATTGATTCCAGCAGCTTCAAGCTCTTCCTCTGTCAGGTTAAGATACTCAGAAGCATCTACCATGAGGTTAGACAGAACCTTTACACGGCGTCCTTCTGCATCAACATATACGTACGGAACACCTGAGTTCTGAATCTTTGTTGCGATTGCGCGATTACAGGTCGTACCTGCCTCAGCAATAATCTCGCCTGTAGAAACATCTACTACATCATCTGCTAAAATATGTCCATTCAGACGATTGCGGAAATGAAGCTTCTTATTGTATTTATAACGGCCTACACGTGCCAGATCATATCTTCTTACATCAAAGAACATACCCTGCAGCAGGCTGGAAGCACTGTCGGTAGAAAGCGGCTCGCCTGGACGAATCTTCTTATATAATTCAAGAAGACCGCTCTTGTAATCATTGCTGACATCCTTCTCAAGTGTTGCAAGAAGCTTTGGCTCCTCGCCAAAGATCTCTAAAATCTGCTCATTGCTGCCCCATCCTAATGCACGGATCAGAACAGTTACCGGTATCTTACGTGTACGATCGACTCTTACATAGAAAATATCATTTGAGTCTGTCTCATACTCAAGCCATGCTCCACGATTCGGGATGACCTGAGAAGAGTACAGCTCTTTTCCGGTCTTATCATGGTCGATAGTAAAATAAATACCAGGTGAACGTACCAGCTGGCTAACGATAACACGCTCTGCTCCATTGATTACAAAGGAGCCTGTATCCGTCATCAACGGAAGATCACCAATATAAATCTCATGTTCTTTAATGGTATCAGTTTCCTTATTATGAAGTCTGACCTCAACCTTAAGTGGTGCGGAATATGTTGCATCACGTTCCTTGCATTCCTCGATTGTGTGCTTAATTTCATCCGGGCACAGACGGAATTTGCCAAAACGCAACTCCAGATTGCCGCTGAAATCTACGATAGGGGAGATATCATCAAATACCTCTTTAAGTCCATCGCCAAGGAACCACTGGTAAGAATCCTTCTGGATCGCAATCAGATTCGGAATTTCAAGAACTTCGTTGGACTTGGAATAACTCATACGGAAGGTTCTGCCGGATTTGACTGGTCGAATTCTGTTTTTTTCCATGTTTGCTCACCCCTGATAAATATATTTTGTGCCTCTATCCGATCCATATCTGCGCGGCATGCTGCCTCAAAGTCTATTGGCAGACACCATTGTCTTCTATACGGAAAGCATAGAAAGCGATTTTGTCCATGATAGTGCACATATCACTATAGCATAGCATAGGCAGACTGTCAACTATTTTTTTGCCGTTTTCTTGATCTTTTTAACTTTTTTCTTTACAAACTTCTGCTTATTTGATATAATTGTTTTTACTTGTGAGCGTCGGGGCGTAGCGCAGTTTGGTAGCGCGCATGAATGGGGTTCATGAGGCCGCAAGTTCAAGTCTTGTCGCCCCGATTTTATTTAATTTTATCTGACCTTATCTTTTATCAGACCGGAAAAACCGGTCTTTTTTTATTGCACTTTACATGTGCAGCTGTCTTTCTAAAGTCAATTGCCTGCTCTTTTGAAACAAATATCTATCAAATATCCGTCAGATAAACAAAAAAAGGTTCTGAAACCCTTGTTTTTCAAGGATTCCAGAACCTAATGTTAAGCACAAATTACTTTAAGGTAACCTTTGCTCCAACTTCCTCTAACTTCTTCTTCAGTTCTTCAGCGTCAGCCTTAGCTGCTGCTTCCTTAACTACCTTCGGAGCTGCCTCAACTAATTCCTTAGCTTCCTTCAGACCCAGACCGGTTACTTCACGAACAACCTTGATAACCTTGATCTTAGAAGCTGCTGGAACCTCAGTCAGCTCTACGTCGAACTCAGTCTTCTCTTCCTCAGCTGCTGCGCCAGCGCCTGCTGCTGCTACAACAACACCTGCTGCTGCAGATACGCCAAACTCTTCCTCACATGCCTTTACAAGGTCATTTAACTCTAAAACGCTCATACCCTTAATAGCTTCGATAATCTCTGCTGCTGTCATGATAATTTTCCTCCTAATATAAGAATTATTAACTATGCCTTACGGCTTTTACGAATGATGATCCATTTTGAATCATCTCATGCAGCTGTTTTACGCAGCTGCCAAATTCCAATCATAAACCAGATTATGCTTCCTGCTTCTCTGCGATCTGCTTGATAACACGAGCAAAATTGGTGATCGGAGACTGGATGCTTCCCAGGAACTTTGCAAGAAGTTCTTCTCTGGATGGGATTGTGGACAGAACCTCAACACCCTTAGCATCGTAGAAGGCTCCTTCTACAACACCACCCTTAACCTCAAGCTTATCGTTTGTCTTAGCAAACTTGCAGATAATGCTTGCCGGTGTGGTTGCCTCGCTCTTGCTGATTGCAATTGCGGATGGACCCTCTAACAGATCCTTTAAGCTCTCGAACTCAGTGCCCTCGATTGCACGCTTAACCAGTGTGTTCTTATATACCTTATAAGTAACACCAGCTTCTCTCAGACTCTTACGCAGTACGGTATCCTGCTCAACGGTAAGACCACGATGGTCAACCAGAACTACACCCTTTGCGCCGTCTAAGGATGCTTTGATTTCCTCAACAATCGGCTGCTTCAGCTCAACTTTAGCCATGATATGTGCCCTCCTTCTTGAAAATTTTAAGAAAAGGCCGAAAAATGCCTCTCTGCAAAGACAGAGAGGCAAAGATAATCTTTAATATAGATCTCTCCTCGGCAGGCGTTTTCTCCTTATGCCTTGCGGCACCTGCTGTCTTCGGCAAATATATGAAAGCCTTGCGGCCTCAAACATTGCAATAATATCATACTGACAATCACTTGTCAAGTACTTTTTACTGACCAAATTTAACGGTATTTAACTTAACGCCAGGTCCCATGGTAGAAGCCATGGTAACACTCTTTAAGAAGGTACCCTTCAGAGTGCTCGGTCTAGCCTTGATTACTGCGCCCATCAGCGCCTGGAAGTTGTCTGCTAACTGCTCCTCGGTGAAGGAAACCTTACCAACCGGAACATGAATAATGTTGCTCTTATCCAGTCTGTACTCAATCTTACCAGCTTTAATTTCCTTAATAGCCTTTGCAACGTCCATAGTTACGGTACCAGCCTTCGGGTTTGGCATTAAGCCCTTCGGTCCAAGTACACGACCCAGACGACCAACAACACCCATCATATCCGGGGTAGCTACTACAACGTCGAAATCAAGCCATCCTTCGTTCTGGATCTTCGGAATCAGCTCCTCAGCTCCAACGTAATCAGCTCCTGCCTCTTTTGCGATATCAGCCTTGTCATTCTTAGCGAATACAAGAACACGAACATTCTTACCTGTTCCATGAGGAAGAACTACTGCACCACGGATCTGCTGATCTGCGTGACGTCCATCACAACCTGTTCTGATATGAGCTTCAACTGTCTCATCAAACTTTGCACTAGAAGCCTTCTTTACGATAGATACGGCTTCGTTTACATCATAAAGAGTAGCGCGGTCTACCAACTTGGCAGCCTCTACATACTTTTTTCCTCTTTTCATCGAAAAACCTCCTGGTGGTATTTGCGGGAATATCCCTCCCACTTAATGTTGATATTCTTACTCTTCTACCTTAACACCCATACTGCGAGCAGTACCTGCGATCATGCTCATAGCAGCCTCAAGGCTTGCTGCATTCAGATCTGGCATCTTTGTCTCAGCGATCTTCTGAAGATCAGCCTTGGAAAGAGTTGCAACCTTAGTCTTATTTGGTACTGCAGAAGCAGTCTGAATATTGCATGCCTTCTTAATAAGAATAGCAGCTGGCGGAGTCTTGCAAACGAAGGTAAAGCTTCTGTCTGCGTATACAGTGATGATAACCGGAATGATCATACCAGCCTGATCAGCAGTTCTTGCGTTAAACTCCTTTGTAAACTGTACAATGTTGACACCCTTCTGTCCAAGAGCAGGTCCAACCGGTGGAGCCGGTGTTGCCTTTGCAGCAGGAATCTGTAACTTAATATAACCTGTAACTTTCTTTGCCATTGTGGCACCTCCTAATAATGTGGTATTTGCGGGGGATACCCTCCCACAGCAGAACCATACGCCAAATAGGCGTTTTACTGAACTTTCTTAATGTCGGTAAAATTCAGTTCAACCGGTGTTTCATGTCCAAACATGTCAATAAAAATTGTAGCGGTCTGCTTTTCAGCATCTACAGAACGAATCACAGCCTCGGTACCCTGCCATGCACCAGTAATAACACTGATAAGGTCGCCTTCTGCGAAGTTCACCTTTTCCTGCGGAGTACCCATAAAGGTAGCAAGAGCAATCATCTCTTCCTCCGTCAGCGGCACCGGCTTTGATCCCGGGCCTACAAATCCTGTAACACCTCTGGTGTTGCGGATTACATACCAGGTATCGTCATTCATAATCATATGAACCAACACATATGCTGGGAAGATTTTCCTCATAGAGGACTTCTTCTGACCATCCTTGTTCTCCATCACTTCCTGAAGGGGAATCGCAACCTCGAGAATCTGATCTTGAAGATTCCGGTTCTCGACAGTTTTTTCGATATCAACCTTTACCTTATTCTCATAACCTGAAAAGGTATGGACAACATACCACTTTGCCTCTTCCATTCTGATTCCTCTCTTACCTGATAAACTCAACTACATACTGACATGCAATATCAAAGAACCTGATAAACACGCTGAGTACAACAGAAACAACCAGCACTGCAATTGTCTGATTCTTTAATGATTCTTTGCTTGGCCAGATGATCTTGCGAAACTCGGCCTTTACACCCTTCCAAAACGCAACTACGCGCTCTTTCACGGATGGCTTAGACTTCTTCTTTGTCTTGGCCAGCTTCTTTGATTTGGTTTCTGCCTTTTTTCCTGTTTCTTCCATAATCAACTACTCCTTACTGGAGACCAATTACTTGGTTTCCTTGTGTAATGTATGCTTCTTACAGAATCTGCAGTACTTCTTTGTCTCCATTCTGTCTGGATGTGTCTTCTTATCTTTTGTCATGTTGTAATTACGCTGCTTGCAGTCCGTACATGCCAATGTGATCTTTACTCGCACAATCTCCACCTCCGTCGTAATAAATTAGCAAACTTTTCGGTCTTTTGCGCATAAAAAAAAAGACCTGCGCCTTCCAAACGCTAGAGTAGTATAGCATAAGTGAATGGCCCCGTCAAGAACTTTTTTCAAAAAAACGCAAAAAATTAAAAAAAGCCGAAATTCCCCCTTAAAAGGAATTCCGACCTTTATATTTCACTGTACCTTCAAAACTGCACACAAACTTTTCATCCTTAAAACCTCAGTTCACAAACGCACATTCACAAAACCGCACTTCGTGCTTTCGTTGCTTCGCAACTCTGTTTTGTTCATGATCGTGCGTTCCCTACGTTTTGCCGAGCTGTCAAATTCTCATGCAAGCATGAAATTTTCCAACTCTGGCACAACGTGTGAACTGTTGTACCACTTCCTACCCTGACCTTTTGGTCAAGCCCTCGACCGATTAGTAGCAGTCAGCTCCATGCTTTACAGCACTTCCACCCCTGCCCTATCAACCTCGTCGTCTTCAAGGGGTCTTACTCTTACGATGGGATATCTCATCTTGAGGGGGGCTTCACGCTTAGA
>QWCY01002167.1_pt1 | contig 26428 bp, 13 predicted proteins | sample 1972631 | NCBI WGS metagenome assembly QWCY01 (sample SAMN09866696, study PRJNA288562) | Human gut metagenome isolate pre1_stool, whole genome shotgun sequencing... | isolation source: gut | host: Homo sapiens | place: USA: California
GAACTGCTGCCGGAAGACAGTGAACTGCACAAGGGCTGCTCTGTGCGGCAGCTGCTGAAGATCGACGGCAAGTATATTCGGGCGTACATCACCCGCGTGGAAATGGGCGGCATTTTCGGCACGATCGTGCTGCTGGTCGATGTAACCTACAACGTCAAGGCGGAAAAAATGCGGCAGGAATTCACCGCAAACGTTTCCCACGAGCTGAAAACACCGCTGACGACCATTAAGGGATTCGGCGAAATGTTCGGCAGCGGCATGATCACCAAAGAGGAAGACGTTGCCAAGTACGGTGCCATGATCGAACGGGAAAGCGAACGCCTGCTGTTTCTCATCAACGACATTATCCGCCTGTCGGAGATTGAGGAACACACGGAAATGCTGAACACACCGGTGGCACTGGAAGCTGCGGCAAAGAACGCCCTGCAAATTCTGGAGCCGCAGATTCAGCGGAACAAAATTCACGTCCGGCTGGAGGGCGACTGTCTGCTGCTCCACAGCAACGAGGGCTACATACGGGAATTGTTCATCAACCTCATTGACAACGCGATCAAGTACAACAATCCGGAGGGCACCGTGACGATCACCATACAGCACCTCGGCACACAGGCGAAAATCGTCATTGCAGACAACGGCATCGGCATTCCCCTACAGGCACAGAGCCGGATCTTTGAACGGTTCTATCGGGTGGACAAAAGCCGTTCGAAACAGCGTGGCGGCACAGGACTGGGGCTGTCTATCGTCAAGCACATCGTAGACTGCCACAACGGCACCATTTCTCTCCGCAGCGAACTGGGACACGGTACGGAAATTACGATTCTGCTGCCGGCAAAGTAACGATAACCCCGCACAAGGTTTGTGCGGGGTTGTCCAAAAGAAAGGACAAACAACATGAGAAACGTCATGCAGGAACAAGATGTGACCGACTGGAAAGAACGTCTTGCTGCCTATACGCCCGAAACCGAACAGGAACGCCGCGACCGGAACGAGATACTCCTTGCAGCGGAACAGTACGGCACACAGCTGCTCTACCGAAGCCACGCGGAAAGCCACTTCACCTGTTCCGGTTTCGTCATGAATCCGGCAATGGATCAGGTGCTGATGGTCTACCACCGCATCTACGATTCCTTTGCATGGACAGGCGGACACGCTGACGGTTCCAGTGATTTTCTCTGGACAGCCGTGCGGGAGGCAAAAGAGGAAACCGGTATCCAGAAGCCCTATCCCCTTACCGGAGCCATTCTCTCGCTGGACATTCTCCCTGTCAAAGCACATCAGAAAAAAGGCGTTCCCGTTCCGGCACATCAGCACTATAACGTCACCTACGGCATCATTGCCGACCAGAAAGAAACGCTGCGGATCCAGCCGGACGAAAACACTGCGGTGCAGTGGATCCCTGTGGAACAACTGCCGGAAATCTGCAAAGAGCCCCACATGCTGCCGGTCTATGAAAAAGTGATCCACCGCATGCGTTGCTGGAAAGCCATGCAGGAACAGGCACTTCTGCAAACAGCACAGCCGCTGTTGGCGTGGTATCCGCTGCATGCACGGGATCTCCCCTGGCGGCACACGCAGGAGCCTTACCGCATCTGGCTGTCAGAGATCATGCTCCAGCAGACGCGGGTGGAAGCCGTCAAGAACTATTACGCACGGTTTCTGGAAACCTTTCCGGACATTGCCGCACTTGCCGCAGCGGAACAGGATCAGGTCAACAAGTGCTGGGAGGGGCTGGGCTATTACAGCCGTGCAGCGAATCTGCGAAAGGCAGCACAGACGATTCAGGAGCAGTACGGCGGCGTGTTTCCCCGCACATGGGAGGAAGTCCGCGGACTGGCTGGCGTAGGCGATTACACCGCCGGTGCAGTCTGTTCCATTTGCTACGGTTTGCCTACGCCAGCGGTAGACGGCAACGTGCTGCGGGTGGCCGCCAGAGTGATGAACCACTTCTGTGAGATCGACCGGCCGGAACAAAAGGCAGCTGTCACTGCCCTGCTGCGGCAGGTCTATCTGGACAATCCGGAACACTGCGGCACGCTGACACAGGCGTTTATGGAAATCGGAGCCACGGTCTGCGTGCCCAACGGACAGCCGCATTGTGAAGCCTGTCCCCTGTCGGAACTGTGTCTGGGCAGACAGTACTGCGATGCTCTGCGGCTGCCCCAGCGGACTGCCAAAAAAGCCAGACGACAGGAACAGTACACCATTTTTGTGCTGCAATGCGACGGAAAATTCGCCCTCCGGAAACGCACTGCCAAGGGGCTGCTCCACGGGCTTTGGGAATATCCCAATGTTGCCGGCATCTGCACTACCGAAGAAGCCATTGCCCAGGCCAGTGCATGGCACTGCAAGCCAACGGATCTGACGCAGACGGTGGAACGGAAACACATCTTCACCCATGTGGAATGGGAACTCTACGGCGTGTACCTCACCTGTGCCAGACAGGACGAACAATTCGTCTGGAAAACTGCGGCGGAAATCACCAAGGAGATTTCCCTGCCCACGGCTTTCCGGCAGTTTTTCTAAAGCAACACAAAAACCCCCTGCCCTTGCAGTCATTGCCGCGAGGACAGGGGGTTGATTTTCTTTCAGAGAGGGTTCAGAACAGGTTGGTTTTTATCCCTTTTTCTTTGCCCAGAATGCGATGCCGCCGCTGATTGCCAGCACTGCGAACACACCGTAGATTTCCATATCGCCGGTCTTGGGAGAAGCGTTTTTCCCCTTTGTGCCGGACGTGCTTCCGCTGCCGGAAGATGACTGCCCAGCGGTTACAGAACCGCCTGCATCATTCGCAAATGTCACCGCGGTGGTAGTTGTCAGCGTGGTCGTACCTGTGGCAACCTCCGCCGTAGTTCCCTCTACAGCAGCCGTCAGATTCGTCAGCGTAAATGTCACAGTAATTTGATTGGTTTCCAGTTCCGACTGCAACGGGGTAAACGTGCCGACAAAGCCGGTAATTGCACCGGCAGCGTATCCCATATCCGTTTTGGACACCCTAAGCAGTCCGTCACCGTCCCGCAGCTTGGCTCCGGTTTCTGTGCCGTTCAGCTGTACCGAATCAATGGTCAGCGTCGTACTGCTGTCGCCCAGCGGCGTGGGATCGATATTGTCAACTACCAGCGTAAGCGTATCCGTTTCCTGCACGGCAGCCACATCACACGAAAGCGTGTTCTGCCCGTCCGTAAAGAGGTTGAGCGTAGAGCTGACGGTGTTCCCATTCAGCTGCAAGTATGCCACGCCCACCTGCTTCGCACCGATCACAGGCGTTTTCGCCTCACAGTGCATCGGCAGCATGACCGCCGACACCGCAGCTGCACATGCCAGTGTCCCTGCCAGCAGCCCGCATCTTTTTCGATTCTTTCTTAACATATTTTTCTTTCCCAAAAATTTTTCGCACCCAAATTACCGGATCAGCATTTCCTTTTACTGCTCCGATGTGTGTAATTTTCAAGCTTCGTAGAAAGCAGTCTTTCTTTCCAGCACTTTCTTACCGATGGGCGAGCTGATCGGAGCCACCACGCAGGAACCATACTTGTTAATTGCCTTTGCCACGTGGTCAGCGATCTCACGGACATTGTTTTCGTTTTCCAGTTCCAGAACTACCACGAAACCATCTGTGTTGTTCGCCTTGACACCATCGATGTATGCTTTCTTAACATCTGCATTTTCTGCAAAGTATGCTTTCAGGTCGTCTTCCATGCCCTCCGGAGTGGAGTCAATATCCCGCATTGCCAGACGCGGCTGAATGTTCATTGCCTGTTCCTTGCTGAATGCCAGCCCCATAGTGAACGGATCGAGCACGATGCCGGCAGCTGTGCTCTTGGGATCAGACAGCATTGCCACATAGTTTGCCATGCTCATGGGAACTGCCTTGCAGTCCGGTGCCCCGTTCCACTTCTGTAGTTCTGACAGGCTGGTGAACAGCGGCATGTACTTTCCGCCCTCGTGATTCAGCATGATGAACTCTGCCTGTGCATTAACCTTTTCGCCAGCCTTGACTTCCTTCGGCACTTCCATCAGCACCGGAGCCACAAAGCGTGCTTTCCGCATTGCCTCAAACATATTGTTGCGGGCAGGTTCGTTGTTTTCCCGACGCAGACGGTCTGCGGCAACGATCACTTCCGGATTGGTGACCTTTTCGCAGCCAAACAGCGGGAGAATGTTGTTCTTCTTCGGAGCTTCCTGCGGCTGTTCTGCCTCCAGAGAAACGCCCTTCATCTCTGCCATTTTTTCCTTGCGGATCACGATGTTGGTTTCTGCCGGATTGATGACGATACCGCTGACATCGACACCCTGCTTCAGCAGGATCCCGCAGTACTGGTCAAATGTAATTACCATTGTGTCCGCGTCCGGATCGTTCTTCCACTTCAGGAATTCCAGCCAGTCGGTGAAAGCCGGAAAGAACTTTACACCGTCCTTGTTGGAAACAGCCATGAGAGAAGCCTCCATGTGACGCTGACCATTCTCGTCCGGTTCTACCTCGTTCAGCTTGTTCTGCAACGTGATCGGAGCAATAAACGATGCTGCTGCAATTGCGTCCAGCATTTCTTTTTCGGTCTGTACGCTCTGCTGTTTTTTGAATTCCGCCATTGCGGCAACCAGATCAGGGTTTTTGATTGTGGGTTTTTTCAGTTGTGACAATTTGATTCACCTCATCTAAAATTTATCGCCCGAAAACGCCGCCGTGCCCGCAGGCAGCGGAAGCGACAGGGATAGAAATGAAAACACTTTTCCATGTCAGACTTCCAAATCCGGCATGGGTGCTGTCTATAGTATAACATATCCCGTAAAAAAAAGCAAGTCAAATTGTACAAAAAAACCGAAAAAAGCGGAATTGCTTTTCACGCAAAAATGGCAGCCGAAAACATCGGCTGCCATTTGCAGAATGAAGATCTATTTCTTTTCCGGAGAATCGGTTATTCCGTTACTGGCAGGGAGGTAACTATGCGTACCAGGAATTGCAGCAGAACTGTCGAATCATTGGTAGAGAGTTCTCCGTCCGCCATGCAGTCGGCATTCTTCTGCTGGCTGGCGTTCAGCGTTACCACACCGGCAACCGCCTTGTTCAGCAGAACTGCATCGGTAATATCCACCTTGCCGTCCAAGTTCACATCGCCGTACAGGGACTGAGAGGTCACTTCCGAAGCGGTGGTCTGCGTGGTTTCTGTGTTGCTGTCGCCGCTGCTGACTGGTGTAGTGGCAGTCGACTGTTCCGTGGTGTCCGCCGTATCCGAAGTTGCCGGAGCAGCTGTGGTTTCAGTGGGCTGTGCGGAAGTTTCACTGGTCTTTACAGCAGTTTCTGTCGGCTGTGCAGAAGTTTCGCTGGTCTTTTCAGAAGTTTCCGAACCAATTGTGGTTTCAGTGGGCTGTACTGCTGTGGTAGTAGTAGTGGTGGTTTGCTGTTCAGAAGAAGTGCTTGTGGTTGTTGTCGGCGGAACGACAATGCTGCCGTTATACATATGGTAACCCATTGTCTTATAGCTGCTGGAATCCGCAGTTTCATACAAACCGCCCGGATTCAGCGAACCGTCTGCATTTCTCCATACAGCATCAAAATCGGTGCCCTGTTCCGGAGCCTTTGCCATTGTGATAAAGTCAGAAGCTGCCGGAGCCGCAGAAAGCTTTGTGCCGATCTTCGCACCGTTTGTGATCGCAGTCTTTGCATCTACCTGATAGTAGCCGCTGTTGTAGTACACGCCGTTTTCATAAGTACCAACATACTTGTCGTTAGAAGCACCGCCTTTCAGCTTTGCGTCAGACATAAATACAGAATCATCATAATAGGACATCAGATTCTCAAAGATTGCACCCGGATCTGTGCAACGATAGCAGGAGAAGTTCGGCTTTCCCTTGCCTTCGCCGTTGTTGTTGACTGCGGTACAGTTGGTCAGACTGCCCAGCTTCGGGTTATTGTTATCGGTGAAGCCGCAGTGAAGGTTCTCGAATGCCAGACAGTTCTTCAAGATATGTGCAGAACCGATACCAGAGCCGCCCAGCTTGAAGCCGTTGCCGTCGCAATTGCCGTAGCCCTCGCCGAATTCCGTAAAGCCGTTGCGGAATGCAATACAATTCTGAATGGTGACAACACCGATAGGACCGGTAGCACTTTTTGCAAACAAGTCCCAGCCGTCGTCGCTGTTGTTGTATGCCATACAGCCGTCAAAGACGTTGCCCTCGCCGCAGGTCAGCTTTGCAGCAAAACCGTCGGCATTTTCCATGCTGGCATTGTCGCAGTTGTTCTTGGAAGTGCAGTTCAGGATCAGGTTATTGCTGGGCCAGTCTGCAATGGTTGCTGCACTGGTATTATAACGGGACAGCTGCAAACCAGTGTCCTGATTGTCGTTGAATACCATGCGTTCGATCTTATTGTTGTTGCCGGAGAGGAGCATGCCGTTATCGGCTGCCTTAGTGATCTCAAAATCATAGAAGTGCCAGTAGTCACCGTCCAGCACAATGCCACGCTTGCTGCCGTCTGCATCGCCCTGTCCGGAGAAGTCGAACACCACATCTGCACCGTTATAAGGCTTGATCGTCTTCATTGCATTAGCAGTACCGCTGTTCTGAGCGTCAATGAGGATCATTTCCGAGAACTTGTATGTACCGCCCAGCAGATAAATGGTGTGGCCTGCGGACAGCTTGGAGATCGCATCGGTAACAGAAGCCGGATCCTTTTCGGAAGAACCGCTGCCGGTACCGGCAGGCGAACAGAAGATGTCCCCTGCCACCGGCACGTCCGGTGTGGTAGGCGTGGTGTTCTTGGTGGTAGCAGTGGTCAGAGCCGTTGCGGTCGTATCCTTGGACACGCTGACGGTGGTGGTCACTGTAGTAGTCTTGGTTTCCTCAGTGGTGACAACCGGATCTGTGGTGCTGTCGGTAAAGCCGCTGCCGATTGCCACGATAGAGGACTTGTAATTGACCAGAGCGTCTTTCAATGCCTGATTGACCGCATAGCTGGTATCGTCCACGGAGTTGTCAAACTTCCACTGGAGATCACCGCCCTGTACGCGTCCGGCCTTGGCAGTAACGATAGCCGGCACATCAGCCGCTGCATCTGCCTTGTAGCTGTACATGATGCTGGAATCGGTATCGAAGTTGTTGTAGCCTGTGCCGCCGGAAACCGTCTTGACGCTGTCCGGTACTTTTTCAGACGGGCTGGAAACTTCATAGGCATCGAACGAGGTGCTGTTCTGCGAATACGGGATATAGCTGGAAGCACCCTCGATATAGTTGCCGCAAGCCTTGATGATACCGCCGGTTTCGCCTCCGAATGTACCTTCACCCAGTGCATCAGTACCCTGTCCGGAACTCATCATCGGGTTCTTACAGTTGCGGAAGTAGTTGTTTTCCGCGAAAGCAGAAGATCCCATGGTGACGCCGATGCCGTACTTGGCATTGCCGTCGAAGTAGTTGTTATAGCTGTGTACAGAGCAGGTGCGGATTCTGGGGTGACGGGAATCAGAGTGATCGTACCAGTTGTGGTGATAGGTCACATAGTTGGTTTCCTCTTCCGATTTCATGCCCTGCAGGTTGCACTTTCCGTTGTCCCAGAAGTGGTTGTAGGAATGTGTTACATAGGTGGAAGTCTTGGTGTCCAGTGCACCGTCGCCCTTGACCTGATCGGCATCTGAACCGGCATCACCATAGAAGAAATCACAGTTATGCACCCAGATGTGGTCGTTGCCCTGCTGCAAGCCGCAGTCATCGCCCTCGCTGCTGTTGCAGTTCATGAAGCCGATATTGCGGACCTCTACGTTAGAGCAGTTCTTCATGACCAGACCAAAACCGTTGAATACGGTATCGGTACCAATACCCTCCACGGTAATGCCAGCCTTTGCGGTGTCGATCATCAGATCGCCCTTGGGCATGTCTGCCGGATCGGTGATGTTGCCGATAAACCGCAGGCACAGCGGACGCTTTTCTTTATTTTTCTTATAAGCCGTAATGATGTTCTGCACACCAGTCACATCGGTCGCACCCTTGCCGGTGGCGTCAATGCTTGCCGTCACGGTGTCCTTGTTGGCATCGGTGACATATACCACAATGGCATCTGCTTTCAGCGTGCCGTCCTCGTTGTATGCACCGGAAGAAGTGCCCTCTACAAAGCCAAAGCCGCTTCTGTCGTGAGCCTCTACCTGAAGTCCCGCAGTTTCTGCTGCCTTAGAAGCATCTTCCTTGCCGTTAATCACCGGCACGATCTTCATGGTGTAGCTGCCGGCTTTCAGACCTACTGCATCAGCACGGAAGCGATCCGGATACTGGCGTACCAGCATGGTATCCAGCTGCGTGTAGCTGCCGCCTGCCGGCTTGATATACACGTTGTAGCCGGTCGCATTGGACACAGCACCCCATTCCGCATAGGCAGCTTCCAGGTCGCCGCTGGCATCGATCACAGACACCGAAGCACTGGCTGCCACAATCGCCGGAACGTTGTCAGTTACAGTTCCCAGATCTGCTGCCAGAACCGGCTGTGCACCGGCTGCGGCAGTGGCCGCCGCCAGCAGAAATGCCAGAATACTGGTTCCGATTTTTTTGTTCTTCATCATTCATTCCTCCTGTTCGTCCGATGTGTGCATACACCGGACATCAGCTGAAAAATTTCCGGAAGCCTCATTGCCCGGAATATTTCTCATATTTCTCCTTATAGCTCAAATTGTGGTGGATAGCTCACATTGTGGTGACACATTTTTCCACCCAATTTCCACCTCCATTTTACGCCTTTTTCCCTGTAATGTCAATCTGCTTTTTCAACAAAAATGCAATGTTTTCAGTGTGCACATTACACAACATATTTGCACTTTTTGTTAGTTTTCATCGCATAAAGTAACAGAATATATGACTGATTTTCCGCATACATTACAACAGCCCGCCGATAAAATTTCAATGTGCATTTGGAAACAAATCGGTAAAGGATGTTTACAATTTATATTTCATGTCGAAAAGTGTTGACAAACAGAAATCCAGTGGGTATAATAATAAAGAATGGCTCTGGCGAATATCCACGCTGCAGAGCCCGCTTCTCTCAATGTAATATTTTTTTAATTTTTCCAGAAACAGAGGTTCTACTGTCTTCGGACTGACCGCAGCTGTCATCAGTTTGTCAACATACTCGGAACGCCGACACGCGGTGAAGTTCAATGATGCTGTATTCCGCACAGCCCTCGTACCATGGAAGAAAGGAAAGATGACAGTGAACAATAAAGACCAATCCCCTGCCGGAAATGCTTCCAAGCAGCATCTGACCAAAGACGAAATGCGGGAAAAAATCAAAGCTTCTCTCGCTGCAAAAGAGGCAACAGAATTTCAGTCATCATCGCCGAAGCCGTCTTCTGAACGCTTTTCCGGACAGAATCGTCCGGCTTCCCGCAGCCCTGAAAACGGCTCCGCTTCGGAACGCACCCGTTCGGACAAGGCACGGCAGATCCATGATGCCGTTTCTTCCGGCTATGCCTATGACCAGCCGCGGCAGCAGCGTGCACCACAGCCGCAGCACCAGCAGCGTTCCGGAGGCAACGTGGCAACAGCACAGCGTCCGCCCCGCCCTACACCGCCCAGACATTACGAACCAGTGCGGGAGGAATCCAACGCCGGAAAGATCTGCATCATCATTGGTATTGCCGTGCTGGCTGTACTCCTGCTGGGTTACATCGCCGGACTGGCTGTCTATCACAGCAAGTTTCTCCCTAAAACTTACGTCAACGGCGTGGACATCGGCGGCATGACCGCGGAGGAAGCCAGCGACGCAGTTCTGAATACCGCACAGGATATGGGACTGACATTCATTCCCAAAAGCGGCGACCCGATCACCTTCAAGGGCTCCTCATTCGGCTGCACCGTTACCCTGCCGGACAACGCTCTGACAGAGCCGGCAGACGAAAGTCACGCCCTCTGGTTCAGGAAGCTGTTCTCCAAAACCGAGTATACAGTCAAGATGCAGGATTCCTACTCGGAAGATGCACTGGTCAGCCTGATCGCCGCCTATGACTGGGGCAATGTACCGCCCACCGATGCCAAGGTTGTCCAGAACGAGGACGGTTCCTTTACCATTCAGCCGGAAGATAACGGCAACATGGTAGACACCCAGAAGCTGTCCGACTACACGGTCGCACAGATGCGGGAGGGCAACAACACCATTCAGATGGCAGACAGTGACTGCTACAAAAAGGCAGCTGTCACTGCGGAAAGTCTGGAGCCTACACTGGCACTGTACAACAAGATCGGTGCTGTAGAGATCACCTATGACATGACTGACCGCGAGGAAATTTTCGATCCGGTTGGCACGGAAAAGCTGGATCACGCTACTATCATGGACTGGATCACCACGGACGGCGATGACATCACTGTGGACACCGACAAAGCTTCCGCATGGGTGCAGGAACATATCGCTGACAAGTACGACACACTGGTGACCGGCTACAACTTCAAGTTCAAAGCCACCGAAGACGGAGAGATTACCCTGCCAATCGGTTCTGACGGCATCTACGGCTGGAAAACCAATGTTTCTGCCACTGTGGAAAAGCTGGTAGATTACATCAAAGCCGGCGAGGCAGTAACCATTGAACCGGTATATAAGGTAGAGGGATTCCGCATGAATTCCAACGCCGGCGTTACCTACACCGGAAACACCTACATTGAAGTGGACATCTGCCACCAGCACTTGTGGTACTATGTCAATGGCGAACTGTTCCTGGAGTCCGATGTGGTTACCGGTAAGGAGTCCGATCCGACACGTGCCACACCGCCGGGAGCGTACAAGGTATGGTCCAGAGAATCTCCGCGAAAGCTGGGGACTTACGCAGTGCAGGGCTATGAAACATGGGTAAATTACTGGATGCCCGTCACCTATACCGGCATCGGTCTGCACGACCTGAACCGCAGTGCCTACGGCGGTGACATCTACATCAACAACGGTTCCCACGGCTGTATCAACCTGCCGCTGGACGTTGCCAAAAAGATCTATGACAAGGTCACTATCAACACTCCGGTTATGATCGTCCCGTAAACCGCAGCCACTATAACAACGAAAAAAGCGTACCGTTTTCTTGTGAAACGGTACGCTTTTTGTTATGGCAGCACGGCACAAAACTGTGCGGCATTGCCTTTTGTTATTATCCGCGGCGTACTGCCGGCATCATGCTGGTGAATGCTGCTTCGTCTTCGGTAACTTCTCCCTCCGGATACTGGAACCGGATCAGACGATCACCCTGAAAAGTCAGCTGTCCCTGCTGATGAAACGGGGTTTCGATATACGCTTTTTTGCTGGTAACAATATGCAGCACATCACCCTTGCGGGTCTTGAAAATCAACTCATAGTATTCGTTGTACAGTTTCAAAGTGCCGCTGGGATCCATGGTTCTGCGGCGTTCATCTACCTTTTGTACCAGAACAGCGATCACGGTACGGGGTGGATTTTTTCCGCGGTTTGGTTTACGCATTGCTCTTTCTCCTGTGATATAATATTCCCGATTAAACTCCAGCGACTGCCGTTTGTCGGCAGTGTTTGGATTCTGTACCAGAAGCCGGCTCAGCTTCTGCCGGAACGGGCTTTGCCGAGAACCCAGCATCACCACCAGCAGCAGCACCACGGCAACAGCAACCATGATAATCAGGAAATTATCGATCGCATTTCCGAATCTGCCTGTCATATGTATTCCTTTCTGTGGGAACGCATTTTCGTAAACGGATTACGAAAGCAGCTTCTCACATTCCATTGGGATTCTGCTTTGTGAAACGCCAGCTGTCGGCACACATCTGCTGCAAATCCGCAGTTGCTTCCCAGCCAAGCAGTTCCTTTGCTTTCGACGGATCTGCATACGAGGTGGCAATATCTCCGGCACGGCGTTCCGTGATCTCTACCGGAATCTTCTTGCCGCATGCCTTTTCATACGCATGCACCACGTCCAGCACGCTGCTGCCGTGACCGGTACCCAGATTGATCGGTTCAAAGCCACGGTGCTCCAGTCCGTATGCCACGGCTGCCACGTGACCGGTTGCCAGATCCATAACATGGATATAGTCCCGCACACCAGTGCCGTCCGGCGTGTCGTAGTCATCACCGAATACCCGCACATGATCCAGCTTGCCCAGTGCCACCTGTGCCACATAGGGCACCAGATTGTTGGGGATTCCGTTGGGATTCTCGCCCAGCAGACCACTGATGTGAGCACCGATCGGGTTGAAATACCGCAGAGCCACAGCCGTGAACTCCGGATTGGCAGTGCAAACGTCCCGCAGGATCTGTTCGATCATGACCTTGGTGTAGCCATAGGGATTCGTTGCAGAGGTCGGCATTTCCTCCACGTAGGGAGCCTCATTGTTGCAGCCGTAAACGGTCGCACTGGAGGAGAAAATTATCACATTGCAGTGATACTCCCGCATGACACGCAGCAGGGAGAGTGTACCGCTGATGTTATTCTCGTAGTATTCCAGCGGCTTTTCCACCGATTCGCCAACTGCCTTCAGACCGGCAAAGTGAATTACGGCATCGATCTTGTTGTCCTCAAAAATCTGCCGCATGTCCTCCTCGTCACGCATATCTGTACGATAGAACCGCACATGCTTTCCGGTGATCATCTCGATACGGGCAACTGCCTCCACCTTTGAATTGCAGAGATTGTCCATAATCACGACCTGATAGCCGGCATTGATCAATGCCACACAAGTATGACTGCCGATAAAGCCAGTACCGCCAGTGACCAGAATTTTTCCCATGTTACTTTACGCTTCCTTTCAATTTCTGTCAAATGGAGAGGGAATTTTCCCTCCTATCAGTTTGCCCTGAAAGGCAAACTTTCAGCAGCACTGCACAAAAGCACAATGCTGCCTTATATCAATACAGTCATGCCGCCAACGGAACGAATTCGCAGCACGTGGCAGCAGCCCTTTCCCAGAACAGATTCCATACCCTCCTGAAACTGGGACAGCAGCACAGCCGGCACAAATGCCTGTACTGTTCCGCCGAAACCGCCGCCGTGTACACGGATCGCTCCCCTGCCGCCCAGCACTGCCGAGCCGACTGCAAGGGCAATGGAGATGGGCTGGTCTTCCGGAGCGGAGGACGGATAGACGTTTTGCAGCAGGCAATAGGAAGACTGTCCGGAGTTCTGTACCAGGTGCAGGAACGCCTCGAAATCGCCCCGATCCAGTGCATCAGATTCGCCCTGTGCCCGTCCGTCCTCCCGATAAAAGTGCATCGCACGAAGCACTGCACGGTCACCGAAGGCTTTCCGCAGTTCCGGAATGGAACGCAGCACCTGTGCCGACGGAACTTCCGCCAGAACGTCCTTGCCGAAATACTTTGCCACTTCCTGCATTTCTGCCGGAATCGCAGCGTATTCCGCTGTCAGGTCTGCGTGGTTTCCGCCGGTATCCACAATGCAAAGTACATAACCAGTTCTGGAAAAGTCAAATGCAACTGGGTGCACTGCCGGCAGCATCGGATTGGCAAAGTCAATGGCAACAGCACCGCCTACTGACGAAGCCATCTGATCCATTAACCCGCAGGGCTTCTGGAAATACACGTTTTCCGCATACTGCCCCATTTGTGCCAGTTCTACCGGTGTGAACCGATTTTCGGCATACAGGGCATTGCAGATATTTCCCAGCAGGACCTCAAAAGCCGCTGATGAGGACAGACCAGAGCCTGCCATGACCTGCGAGGTGGTGTATGCATCAAAACCGGTTTCCAGCGGACATCCGTATTGCTTGAAGCGGGCAGCGATTCCGCGGATCAGTTCCGCTGCTGTGGGCTTTTTGTCCGTTACCGGTTCCAGTTCTTCCAGAGAGATCTCATCTTCCGGAAAGCCCTCTGAATGCACCCGGATCGTGGTATCTTCCCGTCTTGCCACAACAGCGATCACGTCCAGATTGATGCTTGCTGCCAGTACGTGACCATGCTGGTGGTCGGTGTGGTTTCCGCCCAGTTCTGTCCGTCCCGGTGCAGAAAAAATGGCAATTTCCCGACCGCTGCCGTACAACTGCACAAAACTGTCAATGGCACACAGCAGCCGGTTCCGATAAGCTTCCGCCAGATCTTCACCGCCGCCAAGTACTGCCGCGATGTGCATGAATTCTTCCGACTGCAGCAGTCTGCGAGCCTCCTCAATTGTCTTCAATATGATGCCCCTTTCTCAAATCGCTTTTTCGGGTAACTGCTGTGTAAAACTTAGGGAAACACTGAATAAAGCTTGTGCGTAAGATGCGTAGTCAGATTTTTCGGCAGATTGCCTAGAAATTCCGCAGGCAGACTTGGTGTCTGGCAAGGGATTTCTGGGCAATATGACGGAAAATCTGCAAGCAGATTGCGTACAAAGCCGTCAGGCGGGCTTTATTCAGCGTTTCCTTAGTTCCCGGAAGCGGCGATCTGCGTTCCTACAATTCTCCACTATTCAGTATAACCGATTTTTCACGATTTTGCAAGCATTCTTTGTGATTTTTTCTATCTCAATACAGAATTCGAAAAAAGCAAAGCCTCAGCCTTGAAAATTGAAGCAAATCCCGCCTTACGCTTGCAAACAAAAACCCGATACGGGAATGCTCCCGCATCGGGTTTTTCTTATGCTGTCATAGCCTTGTTGTCAGAAACGCTTACGCGTTCGAAATCAGAGAACCGGATTATTCAGCCCACATAGAGCCCTTCAGGTTCTTCAGATCCGGGCAAACCGGATTGTCCCAGGTAGTGCTCTTATGACCAGCACCAACCAGAGCAACATAGTATGCCTGGTAGAAGATGTCAGTTGCTTCCAGCTTGCCGTCTGCAGAATTCTCTCCTGCCTTGCTTTCGGTATCAATATCCGTCAGGAAGAAGGACAGTTTCTCCAGATTCTCATCCTGTGCGTGCTCTGTGCCGTCCAGAAGCTTTGCATCCTTAATACCAGCACCCTGTCTTGCAATGTAGTAGCTACTGTAGTACATATCAGTAGCCTCTACCTTACCGGACAAGTCAGTATCGCCCTTTACGCCGATGTAAACCTTTGCAGTAGCAACCTTTTCACCCTTATACAGGATATCGAGGTCGGTATCTACATATGCCTTGCCTTCGCTGTCGAACAGTGCCTTCGGGCTTTCTGCACCAAAGGTCAGATCGTCCATGACGCTCTCGCCGTTTACAGTTGCAGACTTCACAAGGTCAGCAGCGTTGAAATTGCGTCCGTCAATAGACAGATAGAAGTTTGCATCCGGATTTACTTCGATTTCCAGTTCTGCTTCTGCAGTCGTGGTGGTTTCTTCTGTAGTAGTGGTAGCTTCGGTAGAAGCTGTCGTGTTTTCTGTGGTAGTGGTTGCTTCTGTAACAGTTGTCGTAGCTTCTGTGGTAGTTGCTTCTGTAGTAGAAGAAACAGCTGCCGGTGTGGTAGTAGTTTCTTCAGTGGTTGCTTCAGTAGTTGCTTCCGTGGTTTCTTCTGTAGTAGTTGTTGTTGTTGTGGTAGTTGTGCTGGTAGTCGTCTTCTTGCTGAAGTCCGGCAGCTCTTCTGTTGTAGCAGTTGTAGTTGCCTTTGTAGTAGTTGTTTCAGATTCTGTTACAGTAGTGGTTGTTGCACTGGTGCTGGTGGTTGTCGGGCCTGCACTGGTGCTGGTTGCCGTAGCAGTTGTTGCTTTAGTAGTAACAGTCGTTGCTTCGGTAGTAGTGGTAGTGGTAGTTGCTTCGGTAGTCGTTACAATAGGTTCTTCGGTAGTGGTGGTTGTAGCAGCAGTCGTTGTTGTAGTGGTTGCTGCAGTTGTGGTGGTGACAGTCGTAGCCTCTGTAGCAGTTGTAGTCTGCGGTTCTTCTGTAGTAGTAGTCGTTGCCGCAGAGGTTGCAGTTGTAGTGGTGGTAGCTGTTGTAGTAGTTGTAGTTGTAGCAGTTGTTGTTTCGGTGGTTTCCACTACATCATTCATGATTACGCGGATCGCACCGTCCTTCAGACCAACCATTTCGTCGAAGATGTCTTCGCCGGTTACGCCCTCGCCGTTCAGGTAGTTGAAACGCTTGACATCTACCATCGTGGTGCCGCTGGGCAGTTTGTCAGAACCATTCGGTGCCCAGTCTACAGGGAACTCATAGTACTCAACAGTCTTGCCATCGTATTCACCAGTCTGAAGTGTCAGACCATATTCGTCAGCCAGTGCCTGTACAGTATCCTTATCCGGCACATTGAAGATCATGCGGAATACCTGATTCATCTTTGTCGGGTCAGTTGCACCTTCGGCAGAACGTGCACCAATGAAACGGATCCAGCGGTCGCTGCCGTCAGTAATGGTAGAAGTGCCGTCCTTGTATGCAATGAAATCATTTGCATTCGGAATACCGCTGCCGAAGTCGTTGACAACAAATGCTCTTTTTTTCAGCAGCTTGGACGGAATGGTGTACAGCTTTGCAGTTGCCTCCGGCAGGTTGACAACGCAGTTGATACCATAGCTGGTTGCGTCTACGCCTTCCTTGGCAGTTACCTTCACGCCCAGAGTGTAGTTCTTCAGAGAAGTGGCATCCTTTTCACTGGGATATACGAATACTTCGTCAATGTCCAGATTGATGTCCTTTTCTTCTGTGGTAGTGGTTGTGGTAGTCGTGTCAGTTGTAGTGGTTTCAGTCTGTGCATCTGTGTAAACGCGGATACCGCCGTTGTAGTAAACTACATCAGTAGTCGCAATATCTGTGCCGTTTTCGTCGATGTACTGACGGTTCGGAGCCAGATAGCCGTCGCCGTGTGTACCCTCAAAGTCCCAGTTTACCTTCTGATACTCTGCAAAGTTTACCGGGAACAGATAGTAGCTGTCGCCGTTTTCATCTGTCTGCAGTTCCAGACCATATTCCTTTGCGATGTCCACTGCGTTTTCTGCAATGGTGCAGTTGATGTCGATCACCTTGTCACCGCTGATCGTGATCGTGCTGGTACTGGAAGTCCACTGGAAATACATCCAACGCTTGGACGGCTCAACGCTCATATCCTGACCGTTTGCCTCATAGCCCTTCAGGTTCTGCGGAGAAGGAGCCAGGTCGCCGCTGACATAAACGTCCCTATAACCATAGTCCTTCTTGTTCTTCGGATTCTTGTAGATCGTCAGGATCTTGGAAGTAACTTCCGGAACTTCCAGAGCGAAGTTGAAGCCCTGTGCGTCCACATAGTTTTCAACCAGAACGGACAGCGGGATCTTTGCATAGTTGCTTGCAGTCTTGACCTGTGCTTCGTCTACCTTGAAGATGATGCCCTTGCCCTTCGGAGCTTCTGTCGTGGTGGTGCTGATGGACTTGGTAGTGGTTACAACAGTGGTGTCTGCCTTTGTAGCAGTGGTCTGTTTTGCTGTGGTTGTTGCAGCAGATGCAGAAGTTTCTGTAGCCTTGCTGGTTTCAGCAGATGCTTCTGTCGAAGTAGAAGCAGTGGTTTTTGCTGTAGTGTCAGCTGTGGTAGCTACAGTTGTAACTGTGGTTTCCTTAGTAGTTTCCTTGGAAGTAACAGTAGTTTCTTCTGTCGTTGCAGAAACGGTGCTTTCTTCTGTGGTTGCAACTGTTTCAGTTGTTACAGTGGTCACAGTTGTGGAAGTAGTGGTCTGATCCGGATCTTCGTCGAAGCACAGTACGATCTTGTCGATGGTTACATCGCCGAACTTCGGATAATAAACCATGAACTGTACAGTTTCACCAACAGTCTTCGGAATATCATAAGATACGATGACCTGCTTGTTTGCCGGTACAGCCAGATCCTTGAATTCCGTGCTCTGCCATTCTTCACCTTCCGGCAGGCTGTCGTTCCATGTGCCAAACGCACCGCTGGTGTTCTTGTCATTTGTCTTTACGGTGTAGTAAGCAATTGCCTTGTATGCACCCATGGGATCAAATTCAACCTTGGTGTTGCTTGCCTTGCCGTCAGTACCCTTGTCTTCCTCTGCCTTCGGAGTCAGTTCCTTGGTGTACTTTGCGGAAACTGTAGTGGTCGGCTGTGTGGTCACAGTGGTTGCAGCAGTCGTAGTGATCGTTGCATCATCTGTGTAAATCACAACAGAATCTACAGTGAAATCCTCATAGGTACCGTCGCCCCAGGCACCAAACTTCAGAGAACCATCATATTCCTTCTGAATGGTTGCGTCCACAGTCTTGGTGATGTCCCAGGTGAATTCGCCGGACTTGCCCAGAGTTTTGTTTTCCTGTGTGGTCTGTGTCCAATAATCCGGTGCTTTCTGTGTAGAAGAACCGAACATATAGTTGTATGTGCCGATTTCCTTATCAGAGGAAACGTTGACAACGACCTTCTTGACAACATTGCTGTTGGTGATGCCAAAGTCAGCCCACTTCCAGCCAATCATGCCTTCCTTCGGGTCAGCCTTCTGTGCATCCTTCAGCAGTTCGCTGTAGGTCTTGCCGACAGTGATCTTTTTCACGCCCTTTTCCTCTGCGGTAGTCGCTGTAGTGACAGCAGAGGTTGCAGTGGTTTCACTGGAAGCAACAGTAGTTTCACTGGAAGCAACCGTGGTTTCCGCGGTAGTTTCCGCAGTGGTTTCACTGGTCGTTGTAGTAGTGGTGACTTCATTTGCCAGCTCTACTGTGAAGCTAACTGAAATCACTTCGCCTGCTGCCGGCATAGCCCAGCCAGTGGAATCAATTGCCAGCTTGTTGCAGGTGAAATCCCACTCATCAGATGCAGACTGTACAGAAGACGGAGTAAATGTCGTATACTCCTGATTGAGTTCATGAGTCGTTTCGCCGATCTTTACAGAATCAATTGTGATCTTCTTATACAGAGATTTACCGTCGTAAAGATCCGGATCCTGAACGCACAAGTCGAAGAAATTGTAGGAACTCAGAGCATCACCCCAGTCACCTCTTTTTACAGAAACTTCATAAGAGCCGCTCTTATCGATGGTAACATCAGTTCCAGTTCCTGCCTTATAGTTGTTCAGCGACCATTTGCCATCGCTACTCTGAATGTGCAGAAACGCAATCGGTGCATCATCTGCCGCTGTCGCAGCAAGGGACATCATCGGGGTCACCAATGCACTGGTCAGAATGGTCGTTGCCGCCATTACGCCAGCTGTCAGAGATGAAAGAAACTTTTTCATCTTCATGATTATCATTCTTCCTTTCTTGAATTGATGCGGCGTATTGCCGCTTAGTTGTGTGCAGAGAAGCTTTTGGCATTTCAAAAAAACGAATGCCGCCGCACTGTTTTTCACGTCCCCCTTTCCGCTTTCAAATTGTACAGCCGTGCGATTTGTCCTCTGAAATCCGCCCAGTGCTTTCCTGCACCCTACTTCTCCATATACCAGCATAGCATATTTATCGTTATTTTGCAAGTATTTTTTTTATTTTCCACATATTTTTATACAGCACCAATAAAAGCGCACCTTGTTTTTGTGCATTTTTTCTAAATCTCGAATTGCCAGTGAAAAACAACTTGATAATCTGATACGACACGCCGGTGAATTTTGCATTTTTCAAATGTCAATTTCCGGAAGCATTGTGAACGCCGTCACGAGGTGCGGCGGCGATCTCCTGCAAATCCTGTTCCAGCTGACTGTCCAGCATACGGCAGTTGTTCCGGTCATAGAACACACCGGTAATATCCCACAGCATGGGACACATACCTCTGCTATACGCCGCCTGTGCCACCGCGGTGAGGAATGTCCGGACAGTTTCTTCCGTCTTGTTCTTGGTGGAACAGCCGTACTCCCCGATGATCACCGGCACGCCGTTATCCAGAAACCGGCTTTTTAGCTTGTCCATGTCGTTTTCCAGAATCCTCTGATCTCTGGGTGAGCCCCACATGGTCTTGGCTTTTCCCCAGTCGGCATCTTCTTCCAGAATGCAGAACGTAGGCGGCGTATAATAATGTACCGAAACCGCACATCGTCCGGCTTCGTCCTGCGGCATCTGAAAGGCTTCGTCACAGGTCAGGTCTACGTCAGTGGCATAACCGGCGATCAGCAGATGCCGCCTGGGGTTGTTTCCCCTGGAGCCGCGTACCAGATCCACAAACTGCTGGTTGATGCGGTTGACAATGCCGTATGCCTCCGCCTTACCGTCATCAGAGCCGCTGTAGCGGTTCCACAGATCGTCAAAACAGCCTTCTTCGTTCATGGATTCCAGAATCAGGTGGTCACCGTAATCTGCAAACCGTTCTGTCACCTGCTCCCAGATACAGGTATATTTTTCCATACAGGTGTCATAGTCCGTGGAAAATCCTGCGATCCAGCCGTTGTCCCAGTGGAGATTCACCACCGCATACATGCCGTTGTCCAGCACATACTGTGCCACCGTTTCCACACGGTCTAACAGTTCCGGTGCAATGGTGTAGTCCTCTGCCATGAGATTCGACCACGCCACGGGAATCCGCACCGAATCAAAACCGGCGGCAGCGTAGCCGGCAATCATATCCTCTGTAATTGTCGGGCTGCCCCATGCAGTTTCGTAGCTGTTTACCCCGCCGCTGCTGTCGATCCAGTCGCCGCAGGCTTCCAGTGTGTTGCCCAGATTGATGCCCAGCCCCATTTCTTCCACGATCTGGCTGGTAGTCATGTCGTCCCGCATTTCAGTGCGGGGGTTGCTGTCGGCTTCCTCCTTGCTGCTCTCCTCTTTAGAGGAATTGCCGCAGCTGCACGACAACACCGCCAGCACCCCTGCCAGCAACAGAGAAACGACTTTTTTTCCGTTTCGCATGTAACACCTCTTATCCCTTTTTCGGCGGCTTCATGGTGAGGGCGATGCGTTTCCGCTTCAAGTCCACGTCCAGCACCCAGACTTTCACCACCTCGCCGACCTTGACGGCCTCCAGCGGGTGCTTGATGAACCGGTCACAGATCTGGGAAATGTGCACCAGTCCGTCCTCATGAACGCCCACGTCTACGAAACAGCCAAAGTCAATGACATTCCGCACAGTGCCCACCAGTTCCATGCCCGGTTTCAGGTCTTTCAGTTCCATGATGTCCCCACTCCGGAGCAGCGGCGGTGGCAGTTCGTCACGTGGGTCACGCCCCGGCTTTTCCAGTTCCTTGAGAATGTCCCGCACAGTGGGTTCGCCTACGCCTGCCTTTTTCGCAATGGCAGAAATGCCGTGCTGCTTGGCAATGGCACCGATCTCGCTGCGATCCTGTCCGGCAATGTCTGCCAGCCGGAAACCGCACTCCTGCAAGATCTGCTCTGCTGCCCCGTAGCTTTCCGGATGCACTGCTGTATTGTCCAGCGGGTTCTTGGCTCCGGACACCCGCAGGAATCCGGCACACTGCTCGAATGCCTTCGGACCCAGTTTTGCCACCTTTTTCAGCTGCTTCCGGTCGGTGAACGCCCCGTTTTCCGTCCGGTATGTCACGATGTTCTTGGCAATGGTCTGGTTGATGCCGGCAATGTGGGACAGCAGAGAGAACGAAGCCGTGTTCAGGTCTACGCCCACATGGTTCACGCAGTCCTCCACCACGCCGTCCAGTGCGGCAGACAGTTCCGCCTTGGGCATGTCATGCTGATACTGTCCAACGCCGATCGCCTGCGGATCGATCTTCACCAGTTCCGCCAGCGGATCCTGTAACCGTCTGGCAATGGAAACGGCACTCCGGAGGGAAACGTCATACTCCGGAAATTCCTCCGCCGCCAGCTTGGACGCAGAATATACCGAAGCCCCTGCCTCGGAAACAACCATGTACGCCGCGGAATAAGGCAGTTCTTTCAGCAGTTCCGCCACGACCGCTTCCGACTCTCTGGAAGCCGTGCCATTGCCGATCGCCACCGCGGTCACGTGGTGCTTCCGCAGCATCTTTCGGATCACGTCCTTTTCCCGTTCCAGCGAAGCCCCCTTGCTGACGGTGATATGTGCCACGCCGGTGTCCAGTACCTTGCCGGTTTCGTCCACCACTGCCAGCTTGCAGCCGGTGCGATAGCCGGGGTCTACGCCCAGAACGATGCGGTTTTTCAGCGGTGCCGCCATGAGCAGCTGCCGCAGATTGGACGAGAACACGCCGATTGCCGCCGTTGCCGCCTGCTCTGTCAGAGCCTTGCGGGTTTCCCGTTCCACCGCCGGAAACAGCAGCCGCTGGAATGCATCTTCTGCGGCAGTCTGCACCAGTTTGCCGCAGGGGCTCTGGTTCTTCACGAACTTCTGAATCAGCAGCGAAGCTCCGTGTCCTTCCGGCAGCGTAACTGCCACTTTCAGAGCACCCTCCCGTTCGCCGCGGTCAATGGCAAGGATCCGGTGCCCCACAATGCGTTTCACCGGCTCTGCATAGTCGTAGTAGTTCTGGTACGGCGTATCTGCATCTTCCTCTGTGGCACGGGACTGTATCGTTCCGGCAGACATCACCAGCCGACGCATCTGCTTTCGCAGGTCGGCATCATTTGCCATTTCCTCCGCCAGAATGTCCATTGCCCCCTGCAATGCCGCTTCGGTGTCCGGCACTTCCTCCTGCAAAAAGGCTTCTGCCTCCTGAGCCGGATTCGTCCGGGGATTCTGTGCCATGAGGATTCGTGCCAGCGGTTCCAGTCCGCGGGCAATCGCCATAGATGCCCGTGTTTTCCGCTTGGGACGATAGGGCAGGTACAAGTCCTCGGTTTCCACCAGTGTTTCTGCACCGCGGATCTTTTCTTCCAGTTCCGGTGTCAGCTTGCCCTGTGCTTCAATCGCCGTGCAGATTTCTTCTTTCCGCTGTTCCAGCTTCCGCAGATATTGCAGCCGGTTGTCAATGGCACGAAGCACCTGATCGTCAAGCGAGCCGGTACGCTCTTTCCGGTACCGTGCAATAAACGGGATCGTCTTGCCGTCGTCCAGCAAGGCAATGGTATTGTCGATCTGTTCCTGCCGCAGTTGGAATTCGGCAGCCAATTTCTGTGGAATATTCAAATAGAGTTCCTCCGTTTCTGTGATTTCAATCGGACTGTTATAATAGTATAACAAACTTTTGGAGAAATTGCAAGTGATCATTTTCACATGTCCTTACAAGGACAATCCCACCAGACACTCTTTGTGCGGCATTGTTTGAGAATCTGAAAACCAAAAACCGATTTCTGCACCTCCGCAAAAATCGGTTTTTCTTTTATTCATGTTGTGCAAAGCCATCACGCGGCTTTGTGTGGTATTGCCTCAATTGTGTTATGCACTGTGCGGCAAGAAGCTTACAATATGTACCAGAAATTGCAGCAGAACAACCGCATCGTTGCTGCTGACCTCCTTATCTCCATCGCAGTCAGCATTTTTTACCGCATTCTTATTCAAAGACACCGTGCCGGAACAATACCGGTTCAGCAGGATCACGTCTGTGATGTCCACTTGCCCGTCCAGGTTGATGTCGCCGTAGATAGGCGAAAAAGACTCAGATGAGGTAGAAGAAGTGGTGGTTTGATTTTCAGAAGTTGCAGTAGCTTGGTGTTTAATTGCAGTTGAAGGAGGTGTAACTGTCCGTGCCGTAGTACTCGTTGCTTTTGACGTTGATATAGTTGTTGTTGTAACAAGTTCAGTTGTTGTAGTTGCCACAGGTTCTGTGGTTTGAACACCACCTATGGATACAAAAGAAATTTTATTTTCTGCTGCAGAAGTTTCTGCTGCAGAACCAAAATATCCATAAATTGTTAAGTTGGTACAATTTTCAAAAGCACTTTCTCCAATATCCACCACACTATTTGGAATGGTGATTTCCGTCAGACTGGTACAGCCTTTAAAAGCATACCCTCCAATACTCGTCACGCTGTCCGGAATCGTGATTTTGGTCAGTCTGGTACAGTCAGAAAAAGTATAATATCCAATACTCGTCACGCTATTCGGGATCGTGATTTCGGTCAGACTGGTACAACCCTCAAAAGTACTCTCGATACTTGTCACGCTGTCCGGAATCGTGATTTCAGTCAGACTGATACAGCCGTCAAAAGCACGCCCTCCGATACTCGTCACGCTGTCCGGGATTGTGATTTTGGTCAAACTGATACATTCGTCAAAAGCATACCATCCAATACTCGTCACACTGTCCGGAATCGTGATTTCAGTCAGACTGATACAGCCGTCAAAAGCCCACACTCCGATACTCGTCACACCACTGGGTATTGAGACAGAGCCAGTACAAGTTGTTCCATCAATCAAAATATGATTAACAATTACCAATGGATTTTCTGCTTGTTTTATCTTTAACCAAGGTGTATCAAGAAAAGCTTTATATCCAATATACGTCACACTATCTGGTAACGTGATTTCGGTCAGACTGGTACAGCCCCAAAAAGAACAATCTCCAATACTCGTCACGCTGTCCGGAATCGTGATTTCCGTCAGACTGGTACAGCCGTAAAAAGCATACTCTCCGATGCTCGCCACGCTGTCCGGGATCGTGATTTCCGTCAGACTGAAGCCGGAAAAAGCATGCTTTCCGATGCTCGTCACGGGCTTTCCATCGATTTCTGTGGGAATATTCACTACTGTAGCAGCATCTTTATTGCATTTGGCGATTTCGATTTCTCCTGTATCCGTCACATTATAATGCAAACCTTCATATGTGCCATCGTAAGCACTCGCCGATAACACTGTTCCCACGCTTTCTTGCACACTCTCCACCCCAGACAGCCCCACACCGCTCACGCAAAGCACGCCTACGGTCACTGATGCAAGAACTTTTTTCCAAAACCTCATCAACTGCATCCTCCTCAAATTAGTCAAGATTCAACGTTTTTTACATTATAGCTCAAAAAGAAAAAGAAAAAACAACCATTTTTGCGATATTTTGTAAATTTCAGTATTTCATTCGCATTTAAGTAACAAAAAAAGCCAGCCCCTGCACATACAGGAACCAGCTTTTTGCAACATTCACTTGTCAGCGTTTTACTTCTGCTTCATCTCCGCAGAAACTGCTTCAAACTCGTCTACGATCTCCTGTTCCGGAGCCTTGGTCAGCAGCGAAACCACAACGATCGCGATCAGTGCACACAGGAATGCCGGCAGCAGCTCATAAATGGCAAACATGCCGCCCAGCTTACTGATGGCAAATTTCCATACGAAAATCATCACACCGCCGGTAATCAGCCCCGCCAGTGCACCATACTTGTTGGAACGCTTCCAGAACAGCGAGGTCAGCATTACCGGTCCGAAAGTCGCACCGAAACCTGCCCATGCAAAGGAAACCACGCGGAATACAGAACTGTTCTGATCCCACGCCAGCACAATGCCCAGCACTGCAATAATCAGCAGGACGGCACGTGCTGCGATCATGGACTGCTTTTCCGACAGCTTAATATGGAACACGCCTTTCAGCAGGTTCTCCGACATACTGGACGAAGCCGCCAGCAGCTGCGAGTCGGAAGTAGACATGGTGCACGCCAGAATGCCTGCGAAGATCAGTCCGGCGATCAGGGCAGCTCCCACGCTGTGTTTGCTCAATACCGTTGCCATTTCCAGCACAATGGTTTCCGCCTTGGAAGAGGTTTCAAGCGGAGCAACCGTGCCGTTTACCGTCAGGGCGTTGCCGATGATACCAATGAATACTGCCACGCCCATTGCCAGCACTACCCAGACAGAAGCAATGCGGCGGGAGATCTTGACCTTGTTCTTGTCATCGATCGCCATGAACCGCAGGAGAATATGCGGCATGCCAAAGTAACCCAGTCCCCACGCCAGCGTGGAAATGATACTCAGTCCGCCGAACGAAACGGCTTCGCCCTCTGCGGTGCGGGTGCTGGTAAAGCTAAGGTAATTTTCAATACCCTTGGCATTTTCCAATACGTTGTCCAGTCCGCCGGCAGTATGTACGCCATAGATCACCAGCACCACCAGAGCCGAAGTCATAACGATGCTCTGGATCAGGTCGGTAAAGCTTGCCGCCAGAAAGCCGCCCAGACAGGTGTAGGAAATGATGATGACCGCACTGATGATCATTGCCATGTGATAGTTCCAGCCGAACAGCTGATTGAACAGCTTGCCGCAGGCGGAGAAACCCGAAGCGGTATACGGCACGAAAAATATCAGAATGATGACTGCCGCAATGCCCATCAGCACGTGCTTATCGTCCCGATACCGGTTGGAAAAGAAGTCAGGAATGGTAATGGAGTTCCGGCAACGCTGAGAATACACGCGGAGGCGTTTCGCCACCAGCAGCCAGTTCAGATAGGTGCCGATCGCCAGACCAATGGCAGTCCAGCCTACCTCTGCACAGCCGTTCAGATACGCCAGCCCCGGCAGACCCATGAGCAGATAGCTGCTCATGTCCGAAGCCTCTGCACTCATGGCAGAAACCACCGGTCCGAGCCGCCGGCCGCCCAGATAAAAATCGCCGACACTGCTGTTCTTTTTGGAATACACAGCACCGATCACGACCATCATGCCCATATAGACAAGAATAGCAATCAGAATACATACTACGGATTTTGTCACAAATCATATCTCCTTTCAATTTGGCGTAAGAGCCTGTTCAGGCAATACCGCACAAAGATTGTGCGACAGATGCGTCGTCAAATTTTTCGTCAGATGAAACAAAAAGCGGAGTGAATACTGGATGTATTCACGAGCAT
>QWCY01002171.1_pt1 | contig 26413 bp, 19 predicted proteins | sample 1972631 | NCBI WGS metagenome assembly QWCY01 (sample SAMN09866696, study PRJNA288562) | Human gut metagenome isolate pre1_stool, whole genome shotgun sequencing... | isolation source: gut | host: Homo sapiens | place: USA: California
ATAATTTCAATGCAGGACCTTCTATTCTTCCGCGTGAGGTGATTGAGGATACAGCGAAGGCTATTTTAGATTTCAATGGTTCCGGTCTCTCACTGATGGAAATAAGCCACCGTGCTAAGGACTTCCAACCTGTGGTTGATGAAGCCGTAGCACTATTCAAGGAATTACTCAACATCCCCGAAGGGTATTCGGTATTGTTCTTGGGTGGTGGTGCCAGTATGGAGTTCTGCATGGTACCTTACAATTTCCTTGAGAAAAAAGCTGCTTATTTGAATACTGGCGTATGGGCCAAGAAAGCAATGAAAGAAGCCAAAGCTTTTGGTGAAGTTGTAGAAGTTGCCTCTTCTGCCGAAGCTACCTATACATATATTCCGAAAGATTATACAGTTCCGGCTGATGCTGATTATTTCCACATTACTACTAACAATACTATTTATGGTACCGAATTGAAAGAAGACCTCAATTCTCCGATTCCAATGGTTGCCGATATGTCTTCCGATATATTCTCTCGTCCTATCGACGTATCAAAATATATCTGTATTTATGGTGGTGCACAAAAGAATCTGGCACCTGCAGGTGTTACTTTTGTAATTGTGAAGAATGATGCATTAGGTAAAGTATCACGATATATTCCTTCTATGCTGAATTATCAGACACATGTTGATAATGGCTCTATGTTCAACACTCCTCCGGTAGTGCCTATCTATGCTGCACTGCAAACATTGCGTTGGATCAAAGCACAGGGTGGTGTGAAAGAGATGGAACGCCGTGCTACCGAAAAAGCCGATATGCTGTATGCTGAAATCGACCGTAATAAGATGTTCGTAGGAACTGCTGTTAAGGAAGACCGTTCACGTATGAACATCTGCTTCGTAATGGCTCCTGAATACAAAGATCTGGAAGCTGACTTCATGAAGTTTGCTACTGAAAGAGGTATGGTAGGTATTAAGGGACACCGTTCTGTAGGTGGTTTCCGCGCATCATGCTACAATGCTCTGCCTAAAGAAAGCGTACAGGCATTGATTGACTGCATGCAGGAATTTGAGAAACTTCATTAATATTCTCACTACAGAGTATCGCAGAGTTTCACGGAGTTTTCTGTTTTAAGCAGTCCCCTCTATGAAACTCTGTGTCAGTTTGTAGTGAATCGTTTTTTATAATTATATACATCGAATCATGAAAGTACTTATCGCTACCGATAAACCGTTTGCTAAAGTAGCTGTGGACGGTATTCGCAAAGAAATCGAAGCAGCCGGATATGAGCTTGCTTTACTTGAAAAATATACAGAAAAGGCACAATTATTGGATGCAGTAAAAGATGCCAATGCAATCATTATACGCAGTGACATTATAGATGCCGAAGTGCTGGATGCTGCCAAAGAACTGAAAATCGTGGTACGTGCCGGAGCCGGTTATGACAACGTAGACCTTGCTGCTGCAACTGCACACGGGGTATGTGTAATGAACACTCCGGGACAGAATTCCAACGCGGTAGCCGAACTTGTTTTCGGATTGTTGGTATATGCAGTTCGTAATTTCTACAATGGAACATCAGGAACTGAGCTGATGGGTAAGAAACTGGGTATTCATGCTTACGGAAACGTAGGTCGCAATGTAGCACGTGTGGCTAAAGGTTTCGGTATGGAAATCTATGCTTATGACGCATTCTGCCCGAAAGAAGTAATCGAGAAAGATGGTGTGAAAGCGGTTGATTCTGCCGAAGAACTTTACAAAACCTGTAATGTTGTCTCTCTGCATATTCCTGCTACTGCCGAAACGAAGAACTCTATCAACTATGCTTTGTTGAAGGATATGCCCAAAGGAGCTATTTTGGTAAATACTGCACGTAAGGAAGTTATCAATGAAGACGAACTTATCCAGTTGATGGAAGATCGCCCCGATTTCAAATATATTACCGATATTATGCCTGCTGCTAATGCTAAGTTCACTGAACTTTTTGCCGGACGTTATTTCTCTACTCCTAAGAAAATGGGTGCACAAACGGCTGAAGCCAATATCAATGCCGGCATTGCTGCAGCACAGCAGATCGTTGGTTTCCTAAAAGACGGTTGCGAAAAGTTCCGCGTAAATAAGTAATAAGACTTATGGCTACAATTAAACCATTTAAAGGTATTCGTCCTCCACAAGAATTTGTGGAGCAAGTTGCTTCGCGTCCTTACGATGTACTTAATTCAGAAGAAGCACGTGCAGAAGCTGGTGAAAATGAGAAATCACTCTATCATATAATTAAGCCTGAAATAGATTTTCCTGTAGGTACGGATGAGCATGACGAGAAGGTGTACATCAAAGCTGCCGATAATTTTAAACTGTTTCAAGACAAAGGCTGGCTGGTGCAGGATGATAAAGAAAACTATTACATCTATGCTCAGACAATGAATGGCAAGACACAATACGGACTTGTTGTGGGTGCTTATGTTCCTGATTATATGAATGGCATCATCAAGAAGCATGAACTGACCCGTCGCGACAAAGAAGAAGATCGCATGAAACATGTCCGCGTGAACAATGCCAACATTGAACCGGTATTCTTTGCATATCCTGATAATGCGAAGCTGGATGCCATCGTCAAGAAATATACTGCTCAGAATCCTGTATACGATTTTATAGCTCCCGGTGATGGTTTCGGACATACTTTCTGGATTATAGACCAGGCAGAGGATATCGCTTCTGTCACAACTGAGTTTGCTAAAATGCCTGCACTCTATATTGCTGACGGGCATCACCGTTCTGCCGCTGCCGCACTTGTAGGTGCTGAGAAGGCAAAACAGAATCCGAATCATCGTGGAGATGAAGAGTATAACTATTTCATGGCTGTATGCTTTCCTGCCAATCAATTGACTATTATTGATTATAACCGTGTGGTTAAAGACCTCAATGGTTTGACTCCTGCACAGTTCCTTACTGCGCTCGAAAAGAATTTCGTTGTAGAAGAAAAAGGTACGGAGATTTACAAACCGAATGCACTGCATAATTTTGCCCTCTATCTGGATGGTAAATGGTACAGTCTTACAGCGAAGGCTGGAACGTATGATGATAACGATCCGATAGGTGTATTGGATGTTACTATTTCTTCCAACTTGATTCTGGATGAAATTTTAGGTATTAAAGACCTTCGTTCGGATAAGCGTATCGACTTCGTAGGTGGTATCCGTGGTCTGGGAGAATTGAGTAAACGTGTAGATAGCGGTGAAATGAAAGTAGCTTTGGCACTTTATCCTGTTTCAATGAAACAATTGATGGATATTGCTGATACTGGCAATATCATGCCGCCGAAGACTACCTGGTTCGAACCTAAACTTCGTTCGGGGCTGGTGATTCATAAACTTAGTTAGTTGAAAATGAAGAGTTGAAAATTGAAAATTAACTGCATAATACGCTGCATAGTAATTTTCAATTTTCAACTTTCCATTTTTAATTCTAAAAGCATGGAAGATACATACAAAACCATTACTGAACCCTCCGAAGGTATCTATACCGAAAAGCGTAGCAAGTTTATTGCTATTGCCTTGCCTGTGCGTACACACGAAGAAATAAAGACACATCTCGAAACGTATCAGAAGAAATATTACGATGCACGTCATGTATGCTATGCCTATATGCTGGGACATGAACGGACAGATTTTCGTGCGAATGATAACGGTGAGCCTTCCGGTACAGCCGGAAAACCTATATTAGGACAGATCAATTCTAATGAACTGACTGATATACTTATTATTGTAGTTCGTTATTTTGGTGGAATCAAGCTGGGAACAAGCGGATTGATCGTAGCTTATAAAGCTGCTGCCGCCGAAGCCATTGCCACAGCTACCATTGTAGAAAAAACGGTGGATGATGAGGTGACTGTGCTTTTTGAATATCCTTTTATGAATGATGTGATGCGTATTGTGAAAGAAGAAGAACCTGAAATTTTGCGACAGTCCTATGACATGGATTGTAGTATGACGCTTCGTATTCGTCGTTCTATGATGTCTCGTCTGAGGGCACGCCTGGAAAAAGTAGAGACAGCACGTATCCTTGAGGAAGAATAACACGTTGGTGGAACAGAAAAATTGAATGCGTGTCTCTTCGGGTAAATATTCCGTTGATACACGCACTGGAGTTTATAAAAAACGCATTTGTGTAGCCTTATTCGTTGTCCTTTTCAAAATTTATTTTACGATGCGTTCCGTCGCAAAATGGTTTGTTTTTAGAGTGGCCGCAACGACACAAAGCATTTGTTCCTTGCAAAATACTCTCTTTCCCTTCTTTGGTAATCATCTTAAATTCACCTTTGATGATGTAAGGTCCGGCGGGGACTTCCGTGATACTAATCAGATTTTCATTTTTATCCATAATTTTATTTTTTAAGTAGTCAACTCTATTTATATAACATTTGGAATTGGAAATAGTTTTTTCTGTCCGCCATTTGTTTTATCAGATTTCCTTATCTTTGCACACAATGATACGAAATGTGATAATAAAAGCTCTGTATCTCGGTTTGTTTTTGATTGGAAGCCATTTGCCTTCTGTCCAGGCGCAGGAAGTGGCCCCCAACGATATTCCTTTGCCCTGGTATTCGCAGAAGATCAGCGGATGTCCTTATGCGCATTGCTCGCTGGCATCCTCATTGATGGTATTTGATTATTATAAAGGGATGACCGTAGATAGTTGCCGTTCGGCAGCAGAAGCCGAAGCAAAGCTCGTAGAGTATCAGAAGAACTATTTTTTGAAGAAACGTGCTCCTTTCAAGCGGCGTACATCCATAGGACAGGGTGGCTATTATTCTTTTGAAATAGATTCGTTGACACGGTATTATGAACATATGGTGAGTGCTGAGCATTTTATGAATAAAGACTACCGGGCGCTGAAAGCATATATTGATCAGGGTATTCCAGTACTGATAAATGTGAGGCATCGCGGTTCGTCTCATGGGTTGATGCAACCGGGTAGTCACCGTCATTGGATGGTACTTCGCGGTATAAATGATACTCATGTATGGATCAATGATCCCGGACGTTCGGCTATGATGCGGAGTAAGGGTGAAAATCAATGTTTCCCAATAAAGCGGGAGCGGGGCAATCCGGCCTGGTTTGATGGTTGCTGGACAGGGAGGTATATTGTGATAACTCCATGTATTCCACTGGCTATAGCACGTGCCGGAAAATTACCACCTGTGGAGAAAGAGATAGAGATACAGCGTCCGTTGATCCCTTGGCAGGAACTGCCCGAAATGATTAATCTGTAAAACAAATATATTAAATATGGCATTTGAAGCAACAAAAAGAGAATGGAGTGAACTGTATGCTTTTTTTTGTTTGCTGGCAGACGGAAAGGTTTCGTTGGGTACGCCGCAAGCAAAAAAAGACGATACACAGTGCTGGCCTGTAGCAATGGTACAGCGCGAAGAGCATGATGGTACGCGCCGCTATTATATTGAGAAAGAGGAAATTCATATTGTAAGTGAAACAGTGGATAAACGAATGCCACGGGAAGACTTTGCCACAGTGGCCGGATTAATTCTCGATGCAGTCAAGTCCTCGTCAGAAAATGATGTGACTTCTCCTGATGGGGTAGAAGAGTTCCTGGATGAAGCAGGTATCTTTGATCTTGAAGCAAAAACGGATGATCGTACGGATTTTTCTGTTGCCTTCTGGCATCCTGAAGCTCCATTGACAGGATTCAATGTTCGTTCACGTCTTAGTACCATGAATCCTTTGCTTGATGGCGGACGAACTGCCAATCTAAAATTGGAGCAGACAGGTGTTAAGTTTGCCGTACCTACTGTGAATAAAATAAATGCATTGGAAGAATCGCCTACAGAAGTGGCAGAGCGTATGATGATGATAGAACGTCTGGGTGGTGTATTAAAGTATTCTGATGTGGCAGACCGTGTGTTTCGTTGCAACCTGTTGATGATAGATTTGCACTTTCCCCGTGTTCTGGCAGAGATGGTACGTATTATGCATTTGGATGGTATCACACGTATCAGTGAATTAACGGAGGAGATAAAACGAATCAATCCGTTGAAGATTAAGGATGAACTGATTAATAAACATGGTTTTTATGAATTTAAAATGAAGCAGTTCCTGCTTGCTCTGGTATTGGGGATGCGTCCGGCAAAGATTTATAATGGGACGGATTCTGCAGTGGAAGGAATTTTGCTGATAGATGGAAACGGAGAGGTGCTTTGTTATCATAAAGCGGAAAAAAAGACATTTGAAGATTTTCTCTATCTGAATACCCGTTTAGAGAAAGGATCTGTGGATAAAGATAAGTACGGCTTCCTGGAGCGAGAAAATGGGGTATATTACTTTAAGTTGAATGTGAAGATTGGGCTGGTTAAAAGGTGATGAGGTATGATACATTGCAGTGTAACCAATTCATCATTTAATTTCTAACAAATAAAAATTAAAACACTATTCATCATGAAAACAAATGAAGTATTAGAAAATATCAAAGCACGTCGCAGCGTGCGTGCTTATACTACTCAACAGGTAGCTGAAGAAGATTTACTGACTATTCTTGAAGCTGCCACATATGCTCCGAGTGGCATGCATCTTGAAACCTGGCATTTCACAGCTATACAAAATACAGAGAAACTCGAAGAATCAAATGCCCGTATCAAAGGTGCATTTGCCCAAAGTGAGGATAAACATTTGCAGGAGCGCGGACATAGCCAAACGTATTGCTGTTATTATCATGCACCAACGCTTGTAATTGTTTCTAATGAACCGACACAATGGTGGGCAGGTATGGATTGTGCCTGTGCTATTGAGAATATGTTTCTTGCTGCCCGTTCTCTGGGCATTGGTTCTTGCTGGATCAACCAGCTGGGGACAACATGCGATGACCCCGAAGTACGTGAATTTATCACTTCTCTCGGTGTCCCCGAAAATCACAAAGTATACGGTTGTGTAGCCTTAGGATATCCTGATCCTTCTATTCCAATGAAAGAAAAGAGAGTAAAGGCGGGAACGATAACCGTTGTTTAGTTGAAAGTTGAAAGTTGAAAATTAGCTGCGCTGTCACGCTGCATAGTAATTTTCAACTTTCAACTTTCAATTTTCAACTAAACGAACCGTACCTTGTTGGCAACAGTTTTCTGTCTCCCAATGTATTATCTACGCGCGCCACATTTACCCAGAATTTGTTTTCACGTACGCTTTCTATCGGGTAGGCAGCTTTTTCACGTGTATAGCTGTGTTCCCAGTGGTCGTTCACGATCTCGTATTCCGGATGCGGAGCATTTATTAGTACGTTATCTTCCGCGCTTGCTTCGCCATTTTTCACTTCCTGGATTTCTTTCCATATCGTCTGCATCACGGTTACAAAATTATCCAGCTCCCACAAACTTTCACTTTCTGTAGGTTCAATCATCAGTGTTCCGTGAACAGGGAAGGAGAGAGTAGGAGCGTGATATCCATAATCCATAAGACGTTTTGCGATGTCGTTCTCGCTGATTCCTGTTTCCTCGTGTACTTTGCGGCATTCCAGAATCATTTCGTGTCCTACGAAACCATTGGCTCCGCGATATACGATACCATACGTGTCTTTCAGGCAGGCAGCCAGATAATTGGCATTGAGGATAGCGGCTTTTGTTGCCATAGTCAAACCTTCGGTGCCCATCATGCGGATATAGCCGTATGTGATAGGTAGTATTCCTGCACTACCAAAAGGAGCGGCAGAGACTTCATTTATCGGATTACCAAACAATCCGTGACCCGGGAGGAATGGTATCAGGTGCTCGGCTACACAAATCGGACCTACACCGGGGCCACCACCACCATGGGGAGATGCAAAGGTCTTATGCAGATTCAGATGACAGACATCTGCGCCAATAAAGCCTGGGTTGGTTAATCCTACCTGAGCATTCATATTTGCACCGTCCATATACACCTGTGCACCACAGGCGTGGATGATATCGCAGATCTCTACGATTTCTGTTTCAAAAATGCCATGTGTAGACGGGTACGTAATCATCAGGGCGGCTAACTCTTCTTTGTTTTCTTCAGCCTTGGCACGAAGATCACTCATTTCTACATTGCCATGTTCGTCGCAAGCACAAGTGATTGTGGTGAAACCTGCCTGTATAGCCGATGCAGGATTCGTACCATGCGCCGATGCGGGTATCAGAATCTTATTACGGTGTCCCTGACCGATACTTTCGAGATAACTGCGAATCACACGAAGGCCTGTATATTCACCTGCTGCACCGGAGTTCGGTTGCAAGCTGACACCGGCAAATCCGGTAATTATTTTCAGTTCATCACTCAGGTTTTCTATTAATTTACGATACCCCTCAGCCTGGTCTTCGGGTACTAACGGATGCATACACAGAAGGTCCGGACGACTCAGTGGTAACATTTCGGCGGCGGCATTCAACTTCATGGTACACGAACCCAATGGAATCATAGATTGGGCAAGCGAGATATCCTTGCGGTCCAGTCTCTTGATATAACGCATCATTTCCGTTTCCGTATGGTATTTATTGAATACTTCGTGGGTGAGGAATGCACTCTGACGTTTCAGTTCTTTAGAGAATGTATTGGCATCGGGGATTTCAGTAATCTTCTGATAATCCTTCTCAGCAGCAATAGCGAAGATAGAAAGCAACATATTGGCAGCAGAAATATCAGTGGTTTCGTCAATACTAAAACCAACGTCACCATTGTCGAAATAGCGTAGATTCACCTCTTTGCTGAGTGCAATGGTACGTACTTGCGATGCCGAAACATTGTCGGGCAATATGAAACGGAGCGTGTCGAAATAATGTTTGTTCACCTGTTTATATCCCAATTTGCTGATCTCTTTTTCAAGGAAAACACTGATACTGTGGATACGGGATGCAATATCCGTGATGCCTTGTTGACCATGATAAACAGCGTAGAATCCTGCCATTGTAGCCAGTAATGCCTGGGCAGTACAAATGTTGGAAGTAGCCTTTTCACGTTTGATATGTTGCTCACGGGTTTGCAAAGCCATGCGATAACACATCTTTCCATATTTATCTTTTGACCAGCCAATGATGCGTCCCGGCATGTTGCGTTTAAATTCGTCGCGGGTAGCAAAATAGGCTGCTGAAGGACCACCATAGAACATCGGTGTTCCCAGCCTTTGCGTTGTACCGAATACAATGTCTGCTCCCCATTCACCCGGAGGTACGATGAGTGCAAGACTCAACAGATCGGCAGCTACAGCTACTTTACAATCAGCCTCGTGTGCCTTTTCTGTGAAACTGCGATAATTTTCAATACTTCCGTCTGAATTGGGATACTGGAGGATGCAGGCGAATACTTCCTGAGTCGGTTCAAATTCCTGATACCTGCCTACACGTAGCTCAATGCCTTGCGGTATGGCACGTGTATTCATCACAGCCAGCGTTTGCGGAAAAATATTCTCATCAACAAATACAACATTAGCCCCCGACTTTTGCTTATCGCGCGGACGCAGTCCGTACATCATTGTAACTGCTTCTGCGGCGGCGGTGGCTTCGTCCAATAAGGAACAGTTAGCTAATGGCATAGCTGTAAGATCGCAAACGGCTGTCTGGAAATTCATTAATGCTTCCAGGCGTCCTTGTGATACTTCTGCCTGGTAAGGTGTATAAGAGGTGTACCATACAGGGTTCTCGAACACATTTCTCTGAATTACGGCAGGGGTAATGGTATTATACCAGCCCATTCCGATATAAGTGGTGAATAGTTTATTCTGACCAGCCAGCTCAGCAATGTGCTTGCTGAATTCATATTCGGTCATAGCCGGAGGCAATGCCAATGGTTCTTTGAGCCGGATATTGGCCGGTATTGTTTTATCAATCAATTCATCAAGGGTGCTTACGCCTATCTTGCGGAGCATCACTTCAATGTCTTTTTCGCTGACACCTATATGGCGGCTGGCGAATGAATCGGTTTTCATGTTAATTAGTTTTTAAGTTGCTCAAATGGATTGTATAATCGCTTGGCGTAGATTCTCCGTATGCGAAACAGTTATCGGAAGAACGGATTTTCCGCTTTCTCCATACCGATGGTCGTTGGTGCTCCGTGTCCCGGATAAACCACTGTTTCGTTAGGGAGAATGAACAGACGGCTACAGATGTGTTCTTTCAGTTCATCAAAGTTACCTCCTGTTAAATCAGCACGTCCGATGCTGCCTTGAAAAAGTACATCTCCGGAGAACATACAGTTCTCTGCTTTACAATAATATACAAGGCTTCCCGGAGAGTGTCCCGGTACGTGAATGGCTTCTAACGATATATTTCCGAAGGTGATTATATCTCCGTCATGCAGGTATTTTCCCAGTGGCACAGGAGCTTCCTGTAGTTGGAAACCAAACATACGGCTCTGCTTCGGAGCTTCTTCGATCCAGTATTCATCCGCTTGGCTGGCTTCTGCAGAAAGGCCGAATTCTTTCAGCATGAACGGATTTCCAAAGATGTGGTCCAGATGCAGGTGTGTATTCAGCAAATGTTTCACTGTTAACCCATTGGTGTTGATGAAGTTTTTCAATGCTTGTTTCTCTTCATCATAAAAGCAGCCTGGGTCTATGACGACTGCTTCTTTTGTTTCATCCCATAATACATAACAATTTACGGGAAACATATTAAATTCAAATCTCTTTATTTTCATGATTATTTGACGTTACGTATCTATCTATTTATACGGTCACATATACCACTTTCTTTGTCTGGAAGAATTCTTCCTTAAAATCTTCATTTAAGCTGTGCAAGGTGGCTTTATGCTTGAACGGCATTGCTTCATGTTCAAGTTCTCCACCTTTAAGACAGATTAAACCATTCGGCAATACATTTTGTTGCCGGGGTGAGATGTTCTTTTTGATGATTTTGACTAAATCTGCCAACGGCATAACAGCACGACTCACTACAAAGTCGAATAACTGTTTTTCCTCTTCGGCACGTGCATGGCGGAAGGTTACATTTTTCAGCCCGATGGCATTGGCTACTTCAGTAGCTACGCGCACCTTTTTTCCGATACTGTCTACCAGATGAAACTTTACATCAGGAAAAAGTATAGCTAACGGAATACCCGGGAAACCGCCGCCCGTACCCAAGTCCATAATGCTGGTACCGGGACGAAACCGGATCACTTTGGCAATGCCCAGTGAATGCAGTACATGATGTTCGTACAAGTTTTCGATGTCCTTGCGCGAGATGACATTGATTTTGGCATTCCAGTCGATGTATAAGTCGTATAGAGCAGCAAATTGCCTGCGCTGTTCTTCCGTGAGGTCAGAAAAATATTTTAGTATGATTTCCACTGCTTTATTTAATGTATGAGTTATATTTTTAATTTTTCAGTTCACCAATAACCGGGTTGCTACCTAACATATGCTCCAGCATTTGGAAAGGCAGGGATACTACAACCGGCCCCATTGCGTAAGGAGTGATATCGTACACATTGTAGTAGAAAGTAACTCCGTCTTTGTTAAGATAGAAGTTTTCCGTAGCTGCTATTTCGCCGGTTGATCCATAGCCCATATCTTCCAGTTCGGCACGTGTCTTGGCTCCGTTATCTGCCATAAGCTGATTCCAGATAAGATCGGTCAGTGGCTCCTGATAATCTCCAACAAAAATATCGTCCAAACGTAACGGACGCATCAGACCGAGGTCGAAGTTAAGATAAGTAGTCATGTAGATACCATGCGTTCCACCTGTATATTCATTGTAGTTAATGCGATATACAAGCAAATTCTTTTCATAGAGCTGTACATGGCTTTCGATTCCTTTGTAATAAGAATACCATGCGCCTACGGATGATTCATTTTCTTTATCTTTTTCATCTTCCAGATACATCGGTTCCAGATCGCGACGATACTCACTGATGTATGTTTCTGTATATTGCTTTACTACTTCCTGAGGTTTCTCTCCCATGTACTTATCGCCGAAACAAGCAGCAATGAAATATTTATCCAACGTATCTTTCAGCAATTCGTCGGATGATTTGGAGGGATAGGCAAAATTTATCAGCAGGTTACAGGCTGGTTTGGCTGTATCTCCAAAAAGATGTACCGTCTTGTTCACCTGTATACTATCGAATTCCAGCGAACCGGTATCTTTTTTCATCTTGTCACCACAAGAAAATAAAAAGCCGCTTGCCGCAAGTATAACTGCAAGTAGGCTGACATATTGTTTTTTCATAAGGGCTTTTTCTTTAAATTCAACATTTGTTAGGTTATTCCCTATCGACAAATATAGAACATATTAACGAATAGAACGAATAAAAAAGAAAAAAATAATGTGCTGAAACGGTTAAATCTCCCTATCTTTGTACTGGACTTATGAAGAGACTTCGATACATACTGATTACTATGCTTTCCCTGTTGATTATTTATGCCGGGGTAGGAGTCTCTGTTGTTCATTACTGCTGTGCCGGTTGCGAAACTGCGCAGACCTGTTGCACCAGTGGTTGCCCTAAATGTAATAAAGCTCACCATCAGTCAGATAAATCATGTAAAGACGAAGGTTGTACGGCTACTATCTATAAAGTAGATTTGATGAAACATTCGTGCGAAGCCTCTGTTGCTGCGCCCGTGATACAACTTATCTGTGAATTATTACCGGACTTTCAGTGCCTTCCACCTTCTGATAAATGGCAGGAAGTATCTTATGATGTCCCTCCACATCCTGTCAGTTCGCGGTACTATCTGACTCTTTATTCAACTCTTCTTATTTAGCCAAAAGTATATAAGAAAGGTATGTGTGTTGGTAGTGTTTCATAGTACCGCTTTCACTATTCCTTGCGTTTGCATCTTTAGGCTTCAGAATGCAAAACATCCCCATGTTCTTTATGAAAACATCCCCATGTTGTGCACTAAAACATCCGGGTGTTTTATACAACAACATCCGGATGTTCTGATTCCTTATCTCACATGCTATACAGATAAGATATTGGTAAACAGAATATAAAGAAGTCTGTAAATATACGAATACAGAATGTACTTTTCATGCAACTATGTTGCACAGGTTATTTTGTAAATTTGTACCACGAAATGAATTAATTTATATGAAATATATATTTTTATTATTTACTCTCTTCACTTTCCATACTTTACAGGCACAGGTGACGGGAATTGTAAAAGACAATACCGGAGAACCCATTCCCGGTGCCAATGTGTTTTGGATGAATACTACAAACGGTGTGACAACTACCGAAGAGGGCCGGTTCTCCATTTCCAAACCGGCCAAAAGCCATATGCTCGTTGTTAGCTTTATCGGTTTTGAGAATGACACAATTCATGTCAGCAGTAAGAATCAGGAACTTGATATTGTTCTTCACGAAGGCGTTGAATTAGGTGAGGTGAACATTGTAAGCCGGAAACTCGGTACGATGAAATTGCGAAACAGTGTGATGAATGAAGATATCATCAGTAGTGCCGAGCTGACACGTGCCGCCTGTTGTAATCTTGGCGAAAGCTTTGTTACTAATCCCTCAGTAGATGTCAGTTATTCGGATGCTGCAACAGGAGCCAAACAGATAAAGTTACTGGGACTTTCGGGTATGTATGTGCAGATGATGACGGAAAATATTCCTAATTACAGGGGAGTTGCTGCACCCTACGGTCTGGGATACGTACCCGGTCCGTGGATGCAGAGTATCCAGGTAAGTAAAGGTAGCTCTTCGGTAAAAAATGGTTATGAGTCTATCACCGGGCAGATCAATGTAGAGTTCAAGAAACCTCAGCTCCCGGAAGCGGACTGGATATCGGCCAATCTGTTTGCCAGTAGTACGAGCCGTTATGAAGCCAATGCTGATGCAACGATAAAACTCTCCAAACGGTGGAGTACTTCACTGCTGGCACATTATGAAAATGAAACAAAAGCACATGATGCAAATGATGATGGTTTTGCCGATATTCCCCGGGTAGAGCAGTATAATTTGTGGAACCGTTGGGCGTATATGGGCGATCACTATGTCTTTCAGGCAGGTATCAAGGGATTATCTGAACGTCGTAACAGTGGGCAGGTCAGTCATGGGAAAGAGCAGGCACATGATCTTTATGAAATAAATATTAAGACGGATCGTTACGAAGCTTTCACCAAGAATGCTTATATATTTAATAAGGAGAAGAATACTAATCTTGCCCTTATCCTCCAAGGGACGATTCACAATCAGGATGCTACCTATGGTCTTAAACTCTATGATGTGGATCAAAGTAATGTGTATGCCTCTCTGCTTTTTGAGACGGAGTTCAGTAAGCAACACAGCCTTTCTACCGGATTGAGTTTCAATTATGATGGATATAATCAGCATTATCGCCTGACCAACGATGCAGGACGGGGATTGACAAAAGCTTTAGTAAAAGAATCTGTTCCCGGAGCATATATTCAGTACACATTTAATTTGAATGATAAATTGATGCTTATGGGTGGACTTCGCGGAGATCATAGCAGTAAATATGGTTTCTTTGTAACTCCCCGTGCGCACATCAAATATAATCCGAATGAGTATGTCCATTTTCGGCTTTCAGCTGGAAAAGGCTATCGCACCAATCATGTACTGGCAGAGAACAATTATCTGCTTGCCAGCAGCAGGAAAGTAAAGATAGCTGATCATCTTAATCAGGAAGAAGCTTGGAATTATGGAGCAAGTGTTTCAACCTATATTCCTTTATTTGGTAAGACTTTGAATATTAATGCGGAATATTATTACACTGATTTCCTGAAACAGGTTATTGTGGATATGGACACAGCCCCCCATGAAGTGTCATTCTACAATCTGGACGGACGTTCTTACTCACAGGTGTTGCAATTGGAAGCGAACTATCCGCTTTTCAAGGGTTTCACCCTGACGGCTGCTTATCGTCTGACGGATGCAAAGACAACTTATAACGGGAAGTTATTGGAGAAACCTCTGACCAGTAAGTATAAAGGACTTTTGACGGCCTCTTATCAAACGCCACTTGGATTGTGGCAATTTGATACAACGTTGCAATTGAACGGTGGGGGAAGGATGCCGAATCCATATACACTTGCTGATGGTAGTCCGTCATGGGAGGCGCGCTATGGCAGCTTTGAGCAGCTGAGTGCGCAAGTAACGCGTTATTTCCGCCGCTGGTCTGTCTATGTAGGTGGGGAGAACCTGACAAACTTTAAACAAAAGAATCCGATTATAGATGCCGCTAATCCATGGGGAGAAAATTTTGATTCGACCATGATATGGGGGCCAATGCATGGAGCAAAGGCGTATATAGGGGTTCGTTTTAATTTACCGAGAATTTAGAAGAGAGTAGTTAAGTAGTCAAAGTAGTTAAGTAGTAAGTAGCAGAGTGCTAACGTTATCCTGCCATATACATTTTAACTACCTCTACTTACTACTTAACTACTTTGATTACTTAACTACTAAAAAAACAGTTTATGAAAACAAGAAGAATGGTAGCTGCTCTGGCAGTAGCTTTATTGAGTGTGACAGCCGTTATGGCGAAAGATATCCGTACGGCAGTGTTCAAAGTATCGCAGATGCATTGTGAAAATTGTGAACGAAAAGTGAAAGATAACATCAAGTTTGAGAAGGGAGTAAAAGAGTTCTCTACAGACTTGAAAACGAAAACCGTTTCTATCACTTATGACGCTGACAAGACAAATGTAGAGAAACTGAAAGCCGGATTTAAGAAGTTTAATTATGAAGCCGAGTTTGTGAAAGAAGCAAAGCAGGCAGAAAAGAAGTAATTGAACAAACGTCCCGGAGAGATTGTTTTAATAGGGATGAGTAAGTAGTGATAAGTGATTAGCAAGCTACGCTGTATGCCGTATGGCACTTATCACTCATCGCTTATCACTACTCACTCATCACTATTCACTAATCGCTAATTAATAATATTATGAGTACTATTACAAAGAAAGCGTTTCCTGTGCTGAACATGCACTGTGCAGGATGTGCTAATAATGTTGAAAAGACAGTTCGCAAGTTGCCGGGTATTGTAGACGCTTCGGTCAATCTTGCTACCAATACACTCTCTGTCTCATATGAAGCCGACAAACTGACTCCCGGAGAAATTCGTGCCGCCGTGTTATCTGGTGGTTATGACCTTATAATAGAAGAGGGTAATCTTAAGGAAGAGCGAAAAGAAGAGGCGCAACAGCAACATTACCGAAAGCTGAAGATGCAAGTTATCGGAGCTTGGGTTTTTGCTATCCCGATGCTACTTCTTTCTATGGTTTTTATGCATGTACCATATTCGAATGAGTTGCAGTTGTTATTTACACTTCCGGTGATGATACTTTTTGGTGGTTCGTTCTATACGGGTGCCTGGAAGCAAGCTAAGTTGGGGCGTAGTAATATGGATACTTTAGTCGCTTTGAGTACCTCTATTGCATTTCTATTTAGTGCATTCAATACTTTTTTCCCCGAATTCTGGTATGATCGGGGATTGGAACCACATGTCTATTACGAGGCCTCCGTCGTTATCATCGCTTTTGTATTGACGGGTAAGCTAATGGAGGAACGTGCCAAAGGTAATACTTCAACTGCTATCAAAAAACTGATGGGGTTACAACCCAAAGTGGCGCGTATCGTGCGTAATGGCATTGAAGAAGAAGTTCTGATCGATCAGTTACAGGTGGGGGATCTTGTGGTGGTCCGTCCCGGTGAACAAATTCCTGTGGATGGGATTCTTGCCGAAGGAGAATCTTTTGTAGACGAAAGTATGATAAGCGGTGAGCCTATCCCTGTCGAAAAGAAACAAGGAGACAAGGTGCTTGCCGGAACAATCAATCAACGAGGTTCTTTTATAATAAAGGCTTCACAGGTAGGAAGTGAGACGGTACTGGCACGTATCATTCGTATGGTACAAGAGGCTCAGGGAAGTAAGGCCCCCGTACAACGTATCGTTGACCGTGTAACGGGAATTTTCGTTCCTGTGGTTCTTGGTATTGCCATACTTACTTTTGTGCTTTGGCTGGTAATAGGTGGAACAGAATACTTCTCATATGCCATGCTTTCTGCCGTTTCGGTATTGGTAATTGCCTGTCCGTGTGCTTTGGGACTTGCCACACCTACCGCACTTATGGTGGGCATTGGCAAAGCTGCCAGTCAGCACATTCTGATAAAAGATGCTGTGGCCCTGGAGCAGATGCGCAAGGTTGATGTAGTGGTACTTGATAAAACCGGAACGCTGACAGAAGGACATCCTACTGTAAGCGGTTGGTTATGGGCACAAACGCAGGAAGAGTGTTTCAAGAATGTTCTTTTGGCTGCTGAAATGAAATCGGAGCATCCACTTGCCGGAGCCATTGTCACCTCTCTGCAAGACGAGGAAAAAGTCGTACCTGCACCGCTTGAAAGCTTTGAAAGTATTACAGGGAAAGGAGTGAAGGTGATTTATGAAGGCGATCTGTTTTGGGTAGGTAGCCACAAGTTGCTTAAAGATTTCGACGCCATTGTTACGGATGTAATGGCAGATATGCTTGTGCAATATGAGTCCGAAGGAAACGGAATCATTTATTTTGGTCGTGAGAATCAGTTGTTGGCTATTATTGCTGTTACGGATGCGATAAAATCTACCTCTTCCGAAGCTGTGAAGGAACTGAGACGCCAAGGTATTGATATTTGTATGCTGACAGGTGACGGACAACGTACGGCTTTGGCGGTAGCGGGAAAATTAGGTATCGATCGTTTTATTGCAGATGCCTTGCCGGATGACAAAGAAGACTTTATCCGTGAATTGCAATTACAGGGAAAGACTGTAGCAATGGTGGGCGACGGAATTAATGATTCGCAGGCATTGGCTCTGGCGGATGTCAGTATAGCTATGGGGAAAGGAACGGATATTGCAATGGACGTAGCTATGGTTACTCTGATGACTTCTGATTTGCTGTTGCTTCCGAAAGCATTCAACTTATCCCGGCAGACAGTGAGACTTATCCATCAAAACCTGTTCTGGGCATTTATCTATAATCTCATAGGTATTCCCATCGCTGCCGGCGTACTCTTCCCATTGAATGGGTTACTACTGAATCCGATGCTTGCAAGTGCTGCTATGGCATTCTCAAGTGTGAGTGTAGTATTAAATTCACTGAGTTTAGGAAGAAGGAAGTGATTTTAGAGTTATGATTTATGGAGTGTGATTTATTGTGCTGCTCTATTGGAGTTTTAATATAAATCATACTTCATAAATCATAATTCTCTTTTATCTTTGCCCTTATGAAAACAACTGTAATTGATTGGAATCTTATCCCATATGCCGAAGCCTGGCAACGGCAGACAGAATATTTTAACACCCTTGTCCGTGCCAAACAAAACGGAGAAGAGTATGAGAACGTCATAATCCTGTGCGAACATCCTCCTGTTTATACTTTGGGGCGTAGTGGAAAAGAAAACAATATGCTTTTGAGTGAAGCACAATTAGAAAAGATTGGCGCTACACTTTACCATATTGATCGTGGCGGGGATATAACTTATCATGGTCCGGGACAGTTGGTTTGCTATCCCATTCTAAATCTTGAAGAGTTCGATCTGGGATTGAAAGAATACGTACATTTACTGGAAGAAGCCGTCATTCGTGTTTGTGCTTCCTATGGTATCACTGCCGGAAGGCTGGAGAAAGCAACCGGAGTGTGGTTGGAAGGAGATACTTCCCGTGCCCGTAAGATTTGTGCGATAGGAGTGAGGAGTAGCCATTATGTCACAATGCATGGACTGGCGTTGAATGTAAATACCGATTTGCGTTATTTCAGCTATATACATCCCTGTGGATTTATAGATAAAGGCGTTACTTCACTGCGTCAGGAACTGGGATTTGAGATCCCGATGTCCGAAGTGAAGCAACGCCTTAAACTTGAAATAAACAGCCTGCTTACGCGATCCTGAATTTGTTATTTCAGAGCTTTAGCGATAGCCTTTTCAACCATTGGCTGCATGATTTCATATCCTTTCTTGTTGGGATGTACGCCATCTTTTGACAAATCGGCAGGCAATCCGTTTCTATCATCAGCCATTGCAGAGAAGTAATCCAGATAAATAAATTTATTCTTTTCTGCGTAAGCTTTGATCCATTTGTTCAGTTCCGGAATCTTCACATTAGGTTCCATACCCGGACGCCAGGGATAATCAAAAGCGGGAAGTACAGAGCAGAGGATTACTTTGATACCATTTGCTTTGGCAAGCTGGGCCATAGAAGCCAGATTGTCTTCTATCATTTCAAGGGTAGAAGGGCCTGTATTTCCTGCTATATCGTTTGTTCCGGCAAGTATCACTACCACCTTCGGCTGTAAGTCAATCACATCCTGGCGGAAGCGAATCAACATTTGCGGAGTAGTCTGTCCGCTAATGCCACGATTGATATAAGGGCGGTCTTTGAAAAACTCCGGGCAGTTGTGGAGCCATCCGATTGTAATGGAGTTACCCATAAATACGACACGTTTTTCTCCTTTTGCAGGAGCGCCCAGTGCAGCGTTGTCCTTCTGGAATTGTTTTAAGTTAGCCCAATCCTGTGCGGCAATGTTGCCACTCATAAGGAACAGGCTGATGAGTAAAAGATAAATAGTTTTCATTCTTTTTGTCGTTTCCATCGTTGTTTTTATTTTTTCATTCTGATAACGCGTATTCCTGTCCAACTGTTGTTGCGGTCGAGCAGGCGGCTCAGTGCAAGTTTTTCTACTAATACTTTTCCTTTTGAAGAAGAGGCATGAAGCATACATAGATTGCCCTTTATATAAATGGCAATCCCCATATGAGCCACATCCAATCCCGGGGTGTTTGTAGTAATGGCGATGATGTCTCCGTTTTTAATCCAGGGAAGTCCCGTTACGGGCAATGCATCTTTGGGTAACCAATGAACTTCCTGTCCTGTCAACGCTTTTTCATAACCTGCCATTTTACTGACATTGGCCGGGGAGTTAGCAAGTTGTTTATACTGTTGCGGATGAGTAGACATGTACGAGAGAGATAATTTCTGTGTATATGGGCTATTGGCAGCAGTTACATCTTCCATAATTCCTTCACGTACTCCGTTGTTTATCCAATCGGCAATGTAGTGTAAACGTGAAGTGTATTCGTCAATCTTTCCGTCACGATACCGGATGCGTTGCAGATTCTCTGCGAAATCACCCTCACGCATATCTTTACCCTGGGTGGGGCAGAGAGACATGGCAAGCACATATTCTACAAGAGTGGTGCAGTCTACTTCGTCGCAATTGATAATAAGATCTTCTTCGTCATCCATTTCCAGCGTGTGGGCAGTGTATGGAGTATCGATGAATGTCTGGGCATTGGTTAGCATAAGATTTGTTTCCTGTTGCGCTGCAACCGGGCCGCCTGATAAACAGGCGGCCAGTAAAAATGAACTGATTGTTTTCATTATTAATATTGATAAATTAAGTTTCTGAAATCGGTTTTACGGCCGAAAGGAACCAGTGTAAAGCCGTATTCAACAGCATTCTGTGCACCGGTACGAATCAGGTAAGGCTCGTGTGCAAGTGCTCCCCAGCTATTATCACCACCGACACCCATCATGCGGTAATCGATAAAGAGATCTACCATCTTTTCCGGTTTCGGATCTGTGAGATGGCGATGGTTCGTTTGGGCTGTACGTGGAGCAGCGTTGTGCAGATCGTCTCCACTATCAAGGGTTTCGAGCGGATAGTTTGAGGCGTTCATTTCGAAAGTACGGTCGGCTACAAGGAGTAATCCTGCACCGGATTTATTGGTAAGTGCACACCAGTAAATATCTGTACGGTGATTGTTTTCCTGTGGGCGAATGTAGGGTTCGTACATCTTTTTGATAGGAGTGGAGTATTCACCAAAGAACTGTGAAGTACGGCGGTCACGATAGTTTTCTTCCGGTCCGCGTCCGTAGTAAGTCAGTGTGGTGAATGTTTCCGGCATTTGCATACGCAGGCCGATACGTGGAATCATCGGAGTCTTTTCATTGGCTGCCACAAAGCGGTTATCTACCTTTATTACTCCGTTTGTGTAAATTTTGTAAGTGATATCCCAAGTTGCGTCAGTTTGCGGGAATTGGTAAGTACAGGTCACTTCTCCGTTACGGGCATTGAAAGAGGCAGCTGTTATATCTTGATAACTTGCTTCTTTCCATACTCCCAGTTTGTGTCCCAGTCCTGCACCATAATCATTGTCAATCGGTGCACGCCAGAAGTTAGGGTGTAATCCTTGTCCGTTGAGAATGTATTCTGCTCCGTTGTATTGGTAGGAGACGAGCAGTCCACTCTTCTTATCGAAAACAGCCTTGAAGTTCTTTCCTGAATAGATAACCTGTGTATCTGTTTCCTTCATGGGTGCAGCTTCTTGCTGAGCCACTTTGTCTTTGTGGAAAGTATAGATGTAGCTCTGTTCACGGGCTATTACTGTTCCTACCGGAAGGAATGGTTCCGCAGTGCGGACAGTAGCATAAAATTCAATACGTACATCGCCGGTATTGGTTTGTGCCTGCGGGATACCTTTCAGTTGTACGGTTACCGTTTCGCCCGGTGCCCCGCCGATCTGGAATTTATCTGTATAGATCTCTTTTCCATGATCGCGAATAATGTAGTGATAATTATACTTATCCAGATTGGTAAAGCTGAAATCGTTGCGCAGATCGACTGTTCCCTTGTCTTTATTGAAGTTGATGAACTTGATATTCTGATATACTTTACCCATTTCTGTGGTTTGTGGTTTCACAGTCCGATCCGGATAAACAACACCATTGATGCAGAAATCTCCGTCTGAAGGAGTGCCAATGGCTCCGTAATCACCACCGTAAGTCCAGTATTTACGTCCGTCGGTAGTTTTCTCTGCAAATCCCTGATCTACCCAGTCCCAGATGCAACCACCCTGCAAGAGCGGATACTTCTCTATAATGTCCCAGTACTCCTGGAAGTTACCCAGACTGTTTCCCATAGCATGTGCATACTCACACAAAATGAGCGGGCGGGTATGCTTCGGATCTTTTGCGTATTTCTCGATGTCGGCAGGCCGTGTGTACATCGGACAGTAGATATCCGAATTCCATTCCAGATGTGCCTGTTCGTATTGCACCGGACGACTATCGAGTTCTTTCAGTGCACTATAAGTCTTGTAGAAGTTAATACCGTTTCCGGCCTCATTTCCCAATGACCACACAATCACCGAAGGATGGTTTTTATCACGTTCGTACATGTTGATGGTACGGTATACGTGTGCATCCATGAATAGACGGTTGTTGGCTAAAGTACCACCTACTTCGCGGTTATATCCCATTCCGTGAGATTCGACATTGGCTTCATCAATTACATAGATTCCATATTCATCACATAGTTCGTAAAAACGTTCTTGTTGTGGATAGTGGCAGGTACGGACGGTGTTTACGTTGTACTTCTTCCAGAGTTCGAAGTCTTTCAACATCAGCTCTTCAGTGACGTAATGTCCGGTGTGTTCATCGTGTTCGTGTACATTTACACCTTTTACGAGAATTGGTTTACCATTGACACAAAGCTGGTTGTTTTTCATTTCCACGCTACGGAAACCTACTTTCACACTGGTTGCTTCCATTACCTCACCACTTTCGGGTTTCTTCAAGCTGATAACGAGAGTGTAAAGGTAAGGAGTTTCAGCTGTCCATTGTTTGGGGCTTTTGATGATATTGTCATCAAAAACAAATTCGTTCAGGCTCTGAGAGATACCGGGAGCAGGCATTGCTTTCACAGCATAGTCTGAAGTAGCTACCTGTTGTCCGTCTTTATCAAGAAGTTTGTAAGAGATAACATATGAAGGATAAACCGGCTTGCCACTATTGGCTATTTTAATTTTAAACTTCAGGATACCGTTATTGTAGTCGGCATCCAACGGGCTTTCCACTTTAAAATCTGCAATACGAAGCTGGGGTTGTGCATAGAGATAGACATCTCTCTCGAAACCACTCAGCCGCCAGAAGTCCTGGCACTCCAGATAGTTGGCATCCGAAAAGCGGTGAATTTGTACGGCAAGCACATTCTTACCGGTTTTCACCTGTTTTGTGATGTTGAACCGGGCAGGAGTCTTTGCATCTTTATTCATACCGATGAATGTTCCGTTCAGGTAGTAGAATGCTGCACCTTTGGTTCCGTCGGCACTGAGGAATATCTCTTTTCCATCCCAATTGGCAGGGAGGTTAAAATCACGGCGATAGGTACCTGTCGGGTTCCATTCTTCCGGTACATACGGAGGGTTGGGTTTGTCCCAATAGGGGGCATAGCCCGGTGAACAAAACTCGTAAGAGGTATTTACATAGATGGGAATTCCGAAACCTTGTCGCTCCCAGTTACCGGGAACTTCAATATCTGTCCAGTCACTTACATCTTTCTCAGGAAGCATGAAATCAGTAGGGCGGGTAGAGAAGCTGTCTACATAGTTGAATTTCCATTTACCATTCAACGAGAGGTGGAGAGTACCGTCTTTGCGGTTGTTTACAGTTGCATCTTTTTCGTTAGTGTACGATGTGAAAGTACTGCGGGGAGTTTCACAGTTGATGCTGGTTAGTTTTGGGTCGGTTATCTGTTTGTAACGATCCCCCTGGGCTGTGGAGCTCAGAGGGAGGATTACGAAACATGCAACCATTAATAGGTTTTTCATGAAAATAGTTTTTATATCGTTACTTGAGAAATATTACTTCACTTTCAACGAAGCTTTGATAAAGTAAAGAATTAACAGGGCATAAGCACCCAGTGCAAGTACCTGCGACCAAGTATTATTCAGCCACGCATCATTCACCAGATTGATACCACCAAAACGCATCGCTGCACTTACAACACCCATTAATGCACCACCGGCAATGAAACCGGAAGCAAGTAACGTACCCTTTTCACCACGTTCAGTGTTCAGTGAAGTGTCTTTGCTGCGGCTGGTCACATACCAGTTAATGGCTCCACCTACTACTAAAGGTACGTTCAGTTCCAATGGGATGAACATACCCAGTGCAAAAGCAAGAGCAGGAATCTTACAGAGTGTCAGAATGATAGCTAATACCGCACCGATACCGTAAAGCAGCCAGGGGGCACCTACACCACTCATCAGTGGTTCGATAACGGCTGCCATAGCATTTGCCTGTGGTGCAGCCAGTGCTCCACTTGTGAAACCATATGTTTTATTCAGAATAATCATGACTCCACCTACCGTGGCAGCAGAAACAATTGTTCCTAAAAATTTCCAAGCCTCCTGTTTGGCAGGAGTACTTCCCAGCCAGTAACCAATTTTCAGGTCGGTAATGAAACCACCTGCCATCGACAAGGCTGTACATACTACACCACCCATTACCAACGCAGCTACCATACCCGAAGGACCTTTTAAGCCTACAGCTACCATTACAACAGAAGCCAGAATAAGCGTCATCAGTGTCATACCCGAAACTGGGTTGGTACCAACAATTGCAATTGCATTGGCGGCCACTGTAGTAAACAGGAAAGAGATGCCTGCCACCAATGCGATAGCTACTATTGTATGTACCAGATTACCTTGCATTACGTCAAAGTAGAAGAACAAGAAAATCAGAATCAGTGTGATAATAGAGCCGATAGCAATAATCTTCATAGAAAGATCACGTTGCGTACGAATGATGTTTTTTTCAACATTCCCTTTGCCGCCCATCTCTTTGGCAGCTAACCCGACAGCACTCCTGATAATGCTCCATGATTTGATAATACCGATAACACCAGCCATAGCAATACCACCGATACCGATACTTTTTGCGTAGTACTTGAATATCTCTTCAGGACTCATCATACCTACGGTGTTAGTGATTTCCGGGTTCCATGCATTCAGTACGCTATCTCCCCAAAACATTGATATACCTGGTACAATAACCCACCATACCACCAGTGAACCGGCACAAATGATAGATGCATATTTCAATCCGACAATATATCCCAGACCTAATACTGCAGCACCTGTATTTACTTTGAATACCAATTTGGCTTTCTCTGCCAGCATTTCACCAGCACTGCATACACGGGTGGTAAAGTTTTCATTCCACCAGCCGAAAGTAGCTACAATGAAGTCGTACAAACCACCGATCATACCTGCCATCAATAATGGTTTGGCCTGGCTACCTCCTTTTTCACCGGATATGAGTACCTGTGTGGTTGCCGTGGCTTCCGGGAAGGGGTATTTACCATGCATATCACTAACGAAGTATTTGCGGAAAGGGATAAGAAACAAAATCCCCAATACACCACCCAACAGCGAACTGATGAATACCTGCATGAAGGTAACTGTCATTTCCGGATATTTAACTTGGAGAATGTACAAAGCGGGGAGTGTAAAGATGGCTCCGGCTACGATAACACCCGAACAAGCACCGATAGACTGGATGATCACATTTTCTCCTAATGCATTTTTGCGTTTTGCCGCACCGGAAACACCTACCGCAATGATAGCAATAGGAATGGCAGCTTCGAATACCTGACCTACTTTCAGCCCCAGGTAGGCAGCGGCTGCCGAAAAAAGGATGGCCATAGTGATACCCCAGGTGACTGACCAGAAGTTTACTTCCGGATAATTTTTGCCGGGACTCATCAGAGGGTTGTATACTTCGCCCGGTTTTAATTCTCTGAACGCATTCTCGGGCAAGCCGGTGAATTTGTCTTCTTCTTGTTTCATAGTTTCTATATAAATATTTAATGTGTTTAATTATGCATTCTGTAAATATGCATCAAAGAAAGCAAAAAAAAAGGAGAATCGAAAGATTCTCCTTACTGTTGTTGTCTATTTTTTCTTATTTGGCATCTTTTGCTGTCATATTACCTTCAATATACAAACGCAGCATTTCTGTTTTAGCATTTGTGCGAAGAGTTATTGATTTCTTGAAGTGTCCGGGGTATTTACCTGTTCCGTTGTAAGTAACCTTGATCGTTCCTGTTTTTCCCGGAAGAATTGGTTCTTTTGTATAGTCGGGCACCGTACATCCACAGGATGCTACAGCCTGATGAATAACCAAAGGAGCATCGCCGATATTAGTGAAAGTAAATACGCAGGATACAACCGGATTATTTTCTGAAAATGTTCCGAAATCATGAGTGGTTTTGTCAAACTTAATGTCGGCAGTTTGAGCAGATGCATAACTGATTCCTATTACCAACATTGCAACGAATAATGCTATTTTTTTCATATTCATTTCCTTTTTATGGTTTATGAATGACAAAGGTAGAGCTTTTTTTTAAAAATAATGCCGTATCTTTGCGAAATAGTATTAAAAAAAGACGAACAATAGCTTATGAATAGTAGAAGTATCATTTTTATAGCTTTTATTTTGCTGCTGTGTACATCTTGTAGAAAAGAAAAAGAGATGACACTTTCCGGTCTGGATGTACGGGACTTTCAGACGGAAGTAGACGGACAACTGACAAATTTGTATGTGCTTAAGAACCAGAATGGAATGGAGGTTTGTATTACAAATTATGGTGGGAGAGTCGTATCGTTAATGGTACCGGACCGTAATGGGAAAATGGAGG
>QWCY01002174.1_pt1 | contig 26374 bp, 7 predicted proteins | sample 1972631 | NCBI WGS metagenome assembly QWCY01 (sample SAMN09866696, study PRJNA288562) | Human gut metagenome isolate pre1_stool, whole genome shotgun sequencing... | isolation source: gut | host: Homo sapiens | place: USA: California
CTTCAACTGACATTCTTTGGATCCTTTACCCGTTCGAAGAGGGTATTGGTGGGTCCAAAATATTGTCGTTAGGCGGCTATTCTATGCTGTCGCGTAACACTCCCTTGTCAAATGCAAATCATTTTGAAAGTTAAAAGTGAAGAAAGTTAAACACTCTTAATTTGTTAGTCGTAATTTTTATTAGAAATAACCCAAAAATAAGATCTGGGTGAACTTTTGTTTATTTTGAGATAATCTATCTTTCTCATTGAATATAAATAAAAAACTCTCTTCGATTTACGAAAATTCAAGACTACCCCGTCTGTTAAAATCTTTCGATAAACATAAAGAATCCCAAGGAAATGAATAAACTGCCGACACCTGCTTGTTTAGGGGTACTGACATTTTTGTCTTTTAGTGTCCAAGCACAAATAGTTAACCCCGCTCTCTCTGCTTCTCTGGAGCGTGATGTTACGTTGCCTCAGCGAGATGTCCGCCGACTCTTGAATGAAGCTCAAAGAAGTGATCTTACAGAGCAAGAACGTGAAATTAGAAGGCAGGCAAAAGAAGCGGCAGAAAAAGCACTTTCAGCCTCAGAGTCTCAAAAATTCGGAGATGGCATTCGTTTCTTTCTTTCTTCGGTTCATTTCACACCGAGTCAGATTTTGACGGATAAAGAAACACTTGAAGCCGTAAAGCCATTTGTGGGTACGGTTGTCACAGGTAAAGAGCTCACAGCAATGCTTGAGGCGGTTAATCGCCTTTATCGCCAAAAAGGCTACGTGGTATGCCAAGCTGTCCTTCAGCCGCAGAGAATTTCTAAGGGTGTTTTAACAATTACCTTAGTCGAAGGTAAGACCGGAGCAGTCTCTTTAAGTTCGGCAGTAGAAGGAAAAGAGTTTAAAACTCGAGGCGGTTATATCCTGAGAGCCTTTGATCTTGAAAAAGGTAAGGTCTCCAATTACCGAGAAATGCTGGGTGATTTGGTCAAGTTCAACATGACCAATGACATTCAGCTCTCAGTGGACATGAGAGCAGGGCAAGAACCGGGAACAACGGACTATGAGATCTTTGTACAAGAGCCCGATCCTCGTACTTTCACTTTGTTTTCGGATTCTTCCGGCTCTAAATCGTCCGGCCGTTACCGCGGTGGCGTCAGCTTCACGGAAAGAAGTCTGTTGGGGTGGCGTGATCGGCTCCAGCTGATCGGTGTGTTTTCCCATGGTTCAAGAAGCTTTATGGGTTCTTACTCTGTTCCGCTCAATAGTTTCGGAACACGTTTGACCGCAAGTTACTCATACGGCCGCGTAAAAGTAGTTGACGGACCGTCCGAGGACTTCGATGTCAAAGGGCATTCTCAATATCTGTCATTGAGACTCGACCATCCTTTGTATGTGACTTCGACCTCAAAGCTCACTGGTTACCTACAAGCGGCCCGTCAAACATCCGAAACTGAAATGTTTAATGTTCTGACAGTCAGCGATACTTCGGTGAAGAGCCTCACAGCCGGCCTGGAGCAGCTTTGGCTGAAAGAAGGCATGACGCTCTACGCCAACGGTCAATACATTGAATCCTGGCTGAAAGACTACACATTCGATAACGCTTCCCGTTACCGCCGTCTGACAGGTTATTTAACTTGGGATCACCGGCTTTGGAAAAATTGGGGCTACACCGTCAATGCCGGCGCACAAAGATATCTAGGTGGCGGGGAAATGGCTTCAGGTGATTCTTTCTATTTGGGCACTTCTTCAGGCGTTCGTGGTTATGAGAATGACACGATCTCTGCTTACAACGGCGCCTGGATTAATTTAGAAGCGAAATACCACTTAGACGGGAAGGGCTCCAACGTGTTTGCCTTCCTCGATGCCGGGCGATTGAGCGGAGATTCTCCCTATAAAGATAAAAGTTTGGGTTCCGTCGGCATTGGAGCCTCTTGGAGACCGGTGGATTGGCTGATGAGTTCTGCCACTATCTCCTTTCCGTTTAAGAGAAATGTGGGTTCGGAACACGTGAGCAAAGCACGATTCGATTTCGTGATTAACGCTGTTTGGTGAGAACACTATGAATAAGATCTATAAAGTTATTTGGAATGTTTGCCGAGGAATACACGTTGTCACGGACGAGAATCATCGTGCCCATGGCAAAGAAACCTCATCGTTAATCGTCCCCGTTGAATTATTGGTTATGGAAGCCTCTTTACTAACGCTTCCTTTAACTGCGGTCGCAGAAGCGCTGGATCACGCAATCACCGTGGACCCAAACTGGACAGGAACGACGATTACCAGCTCACAAGACAATCTGCATCACGATATCTCGACGAGCTATATCAACGGATCGGTTGCCGCAAATAAGTTCACTCAGTTCCGGGTAGGAGAAAAGCATCTTGTAGACATGCATCTCCCGGAAAATACAAACCACTTGGTGAACTTTGTCGACAACAAGATTTCCGTTAACGGAACGGTTAACGCATTAAAAGAAAACAAGATCGGAGGCAATCTTTACTTTGTTTCCCCGCAGGGAATGATCGTCGGTAAAACCGGTGTGATCAATGCCGGAAGTTTGACGGCCGTGATTACCACGGACGATGCCTATAAAAAGTACAGTGAGTTATCAGACAAAAAACTTCCTTTAGGATTAGGCCAAACAGAAGAACAAGCGCTTGCAACCTTGCAGAAAATGCAGCAAGGAGAAGTTCCTCTTAATCCTGTCGGTGTGATTACAGTTAACGGAAGCATCAATGCAGGTAATCGAATCACACTTGCTGCTTCCCAGATCCATTTAGAGTTTGGCGCAAAGCTTTCCAATTTGGAAACGGATTTCAAAAACCTCGTTCATATTAAAGAAGGTCAAAACATCGTTACTAAAAGCTCGGTTTCTGACACTTTGGTGACGCAAGAGGCGGCTGACGGTTCCGGCGATATACTTCTATTGGCCAGAAGCGACAGCTCCGGGACCGGATCGATTGCAGGATCCGTCACGAAACAGAAAGTCCAAGCAAAGGTCAAAGTTGCGAACGGAGCTTCCGTCAAATCTCGAGGAAATGTCAAAGTTTCTTCTATGGCAGGTAACGGTGTCTATGACATCGATAAGAAGCTTCGTCCGTCGGGTTACGACAAGCTCACAGAAGAAGAAAAGGCTAAAAAAGATCGAGAAATCGGCCATTTCGTTTCTGACGGTAAACACAAGCTCTTGGATGTATCTTCCGAGATCAGGATTGACGGCGTTATCACCGCAGCTAAAGATCTTGACGTGAATTCCGTCGCAGAGAACCGTTTGGTTAAATCTTCTACGACAATGGCTGACCTTTCGACAGGTTTAACGCTGGAGATTTTAGGAACGGCAACACCGTTCAATGAAGCGGTTTATTACGCGGACTTAAAGACATCTTCTCTCATCAATATTGGTAAGGACGCGAGCCTTTCTGCCGGACAAAACTTATCCTTGGATTCTGTTGCAGATACCAAACTTGAAGCGGGAACTTCGACGAGTCTCTTTGACCTATTCAATACCGAATCAACCCAGAAGGTTCCTTCAATCGCGGCAATCGTCGCGCTTGCTGACAGTTCGAGCACGGTCAACGTCGCCGGATCTTTAAGGGCCGGAAAAGACTTAACTATCACTTCAGCGGATGACTTAACGGTAGAAGCTTCGGCTACGGCTGCGACAAAAGAAAGCAAAGCGGTTCAAACTTCGGTCCTCGTTGCCAGACTCAAAGGTACATCTGACATCAATGTTGAAAGTTCGGCATTGCTGGACATCGTAAAAGACGCTGGAAAAGTCGAAATTTCCTCGAATCAAAACAGTTCCGTTAAAACCGAATCTTCCGTCGTTGTTCAGGAAGGCAGTTATGGCGGTTTAGCTTTCAACTACACCGAACTGGATACGCATTCGAACGTTCTTCTGAACACCGGATTCACAAACGAGGCTTTGGAAGCTTCGGTTATAGCTAAGAATGTCACAGATGATCTAACCATTAAGGCAGATAATGCTGTCGGCGCTTCCGGCATGTCAAAACTTCTCTATGACACCATCGGTGCGGTATCGAGGGACTTTGTTGCCGGACTTATGGGGCAGGCAGGTCAGGGCGTAGACAGCAAGTTTGATTCAACCAAATTTAAACTTGGCGGCGCGGTTGGCGTTATCCTCGGATCTCAGACGTCTTCTGTCATCGTAAATACCCCGGTGATTGAAGGACGCTCTATCGGTCTTCAAACTGCGGGTAATTTAACCATTTCTTCTGACGCACTCTTAAGAGATCATCATTATTTAGTGACATCTAAAGTTTCTTCTGCGGCGCCGGAAGGGGAAACGAGCCAAACGAAACTTCAGGGTTCATTGGCAGTTTTGGTTGCACTTTCCGGAGACGAAAAAGAAGCCGTTCGGTCAATCCTCGAAATCGGCAATGGTTCCGTGCTTAAAGCGAACAACGGACAACTTGTCTTAGATTCGGAAGCCGAGATTGAGTGGAATCGTCTCACCAAGATGAAGGAAGATTTCGCTAAGGCTCGTGATCGACTCAAGGCCATTTTTGCTCATGAATTCAAAGATCAATGGGCAAAAGTCGAAGAAGCATTTGACAAGGTCGACGCAGACTTCAACAGTGTCAGCGACGCTAATCTTTCTTTTATCGAAAAGATTAAAAAAGTCGGAACCTCTTTCGGAACGCTGGGAACAGCTTTAGGAACTTTCTTCGGGGAAGTAAAGGTTATCGGTTCGGCGGGGGCAGAGACGGGCAACGTGGTCATGAGCCTGCTTGAGTTCATCAAGCCGACCAATTATTTGAATGCTTACGCTGCCGCAGCAGGAGATGCCTCATCCGATAATTCCGCTTGGAGTGCGACCGGGACGGCAATGGTCATTAACCAGAAGACTGCTTCGTTGTTAACTGTCGGCAAAAATACAAGGATTGAAGCCCATGGCATGCCATCCGCTGATGCTCAAGAAAGTAAAAACAACGGAAATCTCGTGGTTCGTTCTAATGCCTTAAACGAAAGTTTAGTGTTAGGAGGTAAGGCTGCCACGGTATTCGGTATTCCGATACCGGATATGGAAAAAGCCAGCGCGCTCGGTGCTACGGTGGTTTACAACCAGCTGACATCTTCCAGCCGCTTAATCGTCCGAGAAAATGCTCAGTTGACTGCGGACAATGTCGCGCTCCTTACAGCCCAAGACAGTATTTACGGATTAACCATCGGCGCAGCTGCCGACGTTAATAAAGGCGATTTAAGTCTGGAAGGTTTAGCGGCAGTTGCCGTAACCAACGGAACTAACTTAGTTTGGCTCGATGACGAGTCCCAAGTCAAAGGCTCTTCGGTCGAAGTCGGCGCTAAGCGCGATGACGATGTACAAACGATTGCAGGAGCTGTTGTTGTAGACATATCCGACAATGCAAACAAAGCGGCCGGCGCCGGCATTGCTGTGAATACCGGTAAGTTAGGCAATGAGCTCAGAGTTAAAGACAACGACGTTATTGCTGAGCAAGATCGTTCACTCTATGACGCGCAAGGTTTCTTAGAGGCTTCCGGAGCCGACGGCAAAGTTAATTTGCTAGCTTCTGAGGATTTGGCCATGAACGCGATCGGCGTTGCAGGCGGTGTCGGTGTATCCGGTCATAGCCCGGAATCCAATGAGCCTCCGGGCAAAATTTCACAATTCTTCTCCGCTTCTCCGGCCTCGGAGATAAAGCTAGTTACGTTAAAGAAGGGCTGAGCTTCTATTTAGAAGAGGGCGGACCGCTTTTGGCTCAGAAGGCCAATGGCTTAGGTCATTCGATTAGGGATAAATTTAACCACAATCAGTCTCAGAACGACCCGACCAGCTCATCGATGAGCGGAAACAATAATTCCAACCTGGCGCAAAACGGCAGTACTGCAAGTACCACGAGCAGTTCAACTTCGGGCGTGGCCCAGGGCGGAACTTCTCAGTTCCAGTTGGGCGCTGCAGGCAGTGCGGCATGGAATGATACCGATACGGAAAACGAAGTCAATATCGAAGTCGGTAACTTCCAAATCAAGGCGCCGGAAGAAGTCTCCGTCGATGCGGTTACCGATAAGTGGGTCGGTGCTTGGGCCGGCGCCGCTGGCATCAACTACATTTCCGAGCTGAACGCTGCTAATTATGCTGCCGGTATTGCCGGTGCTGTTGCCGGAAACACCGGAAACTATAAGACGGCAGTCAATATTGATGCGGCGAAGTTAAATTCTCAGGGTTTAAGGTTCAATACAGACCTCAAGAAACTGAATATTCGTGCGGTATCCGACGGTACGACGGTTGCCGAAGGTTTAGCCGCAGCCTTGTCGTTAGGCGCTGCTAAATTCAGCGGTGCATTTGACGCCGGAGTCTCGGCTAATCTGATCGAGAATTCGGTTACTACGAACGTTAAAGGTTTGTCTCAGTTAGAGGGAACCTTCTTTAATACGTCTTATAACCAGGCAAGCTGGGCCGGAGACACTCAAGTCACGGGCGGCATCGGTTTCTCGTTCGGTAAAGGCGGCAATACCGGCGCCAAGTCTTTCGGCGGCTCATTGATCTTTGCAGTCGCGGACATTGACAATACCGTATCTTCCGAATTTGCAGACAGCACTCTGAAAATTGCCGGAAACAGCGCCGTTCGCGCACTTTCCGACATGACTCAGGTCACAACGGCAGTTTCTTCTGCAGTGACGACCGGAGAATCGTCTTTTGCACTTTCGGGCGCTGCAGCGACTTCCGAGCTGACGAACAATGTCTCAACAACGCTTAACAACCTCAATATTTCTCTTGCCGGAGAGGGCGGCTTTGAAGGAACAGCTCGTTCTTCCGGTGGTCAGGAAGCCGATGAGTTTGAAACTCTCGCTGACCGTAAATGGTATGTGGACAATCTCGGCGAGCTCAGCAATGAGTCTTATTTCAAAGACGTCGGTTTAAGAACCGCACCGGATGCTGAAGAAACCGGCAAAGACGGTTCTGAAGAAAAAACGCAAAAACTCGGCGACTTGTATGACCAAGCCGGCAAGATGAAACAAGTCACCGTTGCCGTATCTCCGGCGATTGGCGCCGGCGGTTCGTCAGGGGGCGCCGCAGTTGTCGTAAATCAGATTCATAACCAATTTGCGGTAAACGCTTCCAGAAATGTCATCAATTCGGATAACGCATCTTCTTCCGTTGTTTTAGATGCCAAGGATGATGCCTTCTCTTTAGGAACTGCAGTCGGTGTTGCCGGCGGTAAAGGCAAATTTAACGCGGCAGGTTCTGTTGTTGTATCAAACGTCGATCAGGGTGCTTCTGTCGCCGTTAATGATTTGACTTCCACAGTTAATCGTTTAAATGTTCATGCCGACAGCGCGGCTACAACGGTTAATGTCGGAGGCAGCTTCGGTGTTAACGTCGGCGACGGAGCCATAGGTGCAGTCGGCGCTTCTGTTGTGGTGGCCAACACCAACAATACAGCTTCTGCAGATGTCGACGGTCTTAATCTTTCTTCTGTACAGTTCGCAGACTCCAAATTAGATATTGCTGCGTCGAACCGAGCTTCGGCTTGGGCGGCCGCTGCGGACGGAGCAGTGTCGGTTTCCGGTTTAGGCATCGGAGGCGCTGTTGCGGTGAATCGCGTCAAGAACGACGCGCTGGTCCAATTAAAGAATTCAAGATTAACGGGCCTTAAAGAAGCTTCACTGCATTCTTCGGATACAGCAGCCGTCTGGACACTGGCCGGAAATGTTTCCGTTGCAGCGAAAGGCAAAGCCGGTCTCTCAGGAGCAGTGGCTTATGCCTCTTCCCGCAGCTCTCAAACTCAAGCGCTTGTTGACAGTGTGGTGATTGCTCAGCCGGATGGTTCAAATAATCTGACGGACTTCACAACTGATGCTCAAGCCGATGATCATATTTCAACGCTTGTACTGAGTGTCGGTGTTGCCGGAGGCAATGTGGGTCTGTCGGGAGCAGCCGGAACTAACGAAATTAATCGATCCGTTAATGCTTCTGTCAACAACCTTTCGACGGTTCAATACGCAAAAGACCAAACCACCCAAGGGGTCAAGGATCAAGCAGCCAAAGCGTTAAATGCCTTATCTGTTCATGCTTCAAGCAGCACTAATATTGATAACCTTGGCATTGTTGCAGGAGTGGGTGCTCAAGGCGTCGGTATCGGAGTCGGTGTTGCTGTCAACCGAGTCAACACGGATACGACAGCAGCTCTGAGTGCTTCGGATAAACAGAGACTTGTTTCTTCCGATACTCTGACGGTATTGGCCGAATCTAATAATGACATAGATACGATTGGAATAGGCGGAGCCGGCGGCAGTAAAGCCGGTGTCGCGGCTTCAACAGCTATTAATTTAGTCACGAACAACACCGCAGCTCGGACCAATAACTTAAATGCAGAGTACGCAGGCGCAGCCCTCATTCAGGCGCAAAGTGACGATACGATCGGAACATACGGCGGCCAAATCCAGGGCGCTCAAAATGCAGCTGTAGGTGCAACCGTTACTGTTTCAGAAAAACGCGGTATCACACAGACCGAAATCCTGAATTCCGATATCGTTCGATCTGCTCAGGAAACCTCTTCCGTTCTTACGACAAAAGCAGGGGTTGATGAAAATGCGATCAACTCGAATATCGTCAATGACGTGTCTCTGGCTGCTTCTTTGAGAGACGCAAGGCAAGATAAGACCTTCTCCGGATTAATGGTTGACGCTTCTTCCACAGAAACTTTTAAGACTTTCTACATTACCGGAGGAGGAGCCAAGGATGCCACGGTCACAGCCACAGGAAACGTCAATTATCTTGGTGGAAAGACAGAAACGAAGGTTCAGTCCTCGAATTTGAATGCCGGTTCCGGTGCTCTGATGGTCGGAGCTTCTGACGCTGCGAACGTGGATACTGTGATTGCGACTGCGAGCGGTGCTTTGGGGGCGGCGATTGGCGTTGTAACGAATGTCATCACCACTGATCATTTAACCGGTGTAGTAGTTACCGGAACATCAACAGATAAATCTTCATTAACAGGTACCTCTGTTTCTGTTGATGCAGATGCTAAAGAAGGTATTTCTTCCTTACTAATTGCCGCCTCAGGTGCTCAGTATGCAGCGGTTAGTGCTTCCGTTAACGTGAATCGGCAGCTCTCGGATGTTTCTGCTGCAGTGGATCAGACGGAAGTGCTAGGTTCATTCGCGCAGAACGCAAATTATTTGGGCAGGATTACGACTTCTGCCATTACAGCTGCAGGCTCTCAATATGCTGCGGTACCGATCAGCGTGGTTATCAACTACGCTGATAATGCAGTTTCTTCTTCTGTAGCTCATTCGATCCTGAGAGCTGAGGGCCAGTCAGCTTCAGTGGGTGCGAATCGCATCTCGGAATTTTCTTCTTTGAACGTGACCGCTTCGGGAGCAATGTATGGAGCAGCCGCTGGGCTCGTGAACGTTAATACGATTGAAGGTGCGACATCTGCTGAAGTCAACGATTCGGAAGTTAAGGCCGGTCAGTTCAGCGTCAATGCAGAAAACGAAGACCATCTGAAAGTCACAGATGTTACTGCTACGGGTGCTATCGGAAGTTTGGGTGCTTCGGTCGTCGTTTCTTATTTTAAAGGCTCCTCGGCCGCTAACCTTCGTAATTCAATCGTTACAGCTGACAAACTCACGGTTTCCTCTCTTCAGGATCATTACGTTAACGGAACGGTTGCGTTTGCTTCCGGCGGTATCGGAACGATCGGTGCAAATGTATTCTCGCTGGTGATCGGTTCGAGAGACAATCCTTTCGCTTCAAACCGTCAAGATCTTGGCAGCGCAGAAGACACAGTTAATAAATATCTGTCCGATTACGCATCTTCAGGCACCGGATCTCTCGGTTTTATTACTGAGAATGATGAGCTGACTCAGGAAGAAAAAGACAAAATCGTCGGTTCGGCCGCAGCGGCAGACGCAAGCGTGTCCTCGGGAAGTGGGAATGGAACTTCCGTTGTGGTGTCGGGCAATTACCTGACGGTTGGAAGCAGTGATGTCTCTGTTAAGGAAGATTCAAAGGCAGGCAGCATTGACGTTACGCTCGGCAGCGGAAGTGCCGGTGCAGGAGTATTAGCGGCCTCTGTCATTACGTTGCGCCGTCATTACAACAATAAAGTTAATCTCAGCGGCAACACGATCACATCAAAGGATAACTTTAACGTTCTCAATTCACTCGAAGGTAAGACCAACCTTGAGGCGATCCAAACTTCGCTGGCTCTTGCCAGCGGAACTGCAGCTTATGCGGACGCCGAAATCACGGGCGGCGCTTCGACGATCTGGGACGGAAACGTTTCCGGAGGAAGTAAACTCGAAGAGCCAAAGCCTGACGGCAGTAAAGATGAGGGCAATAAGGCGGAAGAGAATAAACCTCAAACGACCAATCCCGTATTTGAGATTAAGACGGAAAATAAATCAGAAATCCATCTGAAGTCCTTCGGAATTACGGTTGCGGCAGCCTCCGGCGGCGGAATGGTCGCAGAAATTCGTGATAAAAGCCGTGTAGAAAGCCAAGTTCTGAATTCAAGGATTAATTCTTCGTTTAATGCCTCTGCAGTTCGTCAGCAAAAACTCTTTGCCGAATCGACTGCAGGCTACGGCGGCGCCATCAACGGAGTAGGTGCGCTAGCAAAGGTCTATGACGGAACCGATGGTGAGATTTCAACTCGAACGATCTTTAACGGAAATACAGCCGGCGGCGACGTCAGTCTGACCACAAATAACCGTCCGGATATCACGGTTAAGAGTTACGGTGCCGGAGCCGGAGGCCTCGGGATTGGTGTGGTTCAGTCGATTGCCGAAACCCGAGGTAAAGTCATTTCCGAAGTGACTGGAAATGTATTTAGTCATGCTAATTTGACAGTGGCAGCCGGTGCCGGTCTCGGAGATGAGAGCGAAGCCCTGAAGATGACGGCAGACTCTCAGACTTACGGCGGCGCCATTATTGCCTCAATCCCTGTTAACACTTCCGAGCTGACAAATTCGAATCAGGTTGAAAGCAAGATTGAACTGTCCGGTGATTCTTCTTTGGAGAACTTCACTTCCGTAACAGAAGGCAGTGCTGTCTATTTGTCTAAGACAACCGCAGGTACGGGAGGAACGATTGCCTCGGGCAATAATTCCGCAGAAGTGAACCATAAGGTATCGGTGAAGAACGAAGTTTCTTCTTCGTCTTCAGTGGGACTTAAGAGTGCGGCTGTAACGGCTTCTAATAAAGAAAAGGCGACGGTTCTTGCCGACAGTGCCGGAGGCGGAATTATTCTTGCCGAAGGTACCGATCTTGACGCAAATGCGGCTCAAGTAAAACATACAGATCGCTCTGATACGACTTTAACTGTCAGCGGCCGTTGGAATATTCAAGATGCAGCGTCCTTCGTGACCTCGGGGGAACACAACATCGGCATGAAAGCCGATAACACCAAAGGCGCTTTGGCCGGAGGAAGCGGTGCTTCGCTGATCAACGACATGCAAGGCACCAACAAAGTCTCGATCGGGGACGGCTCGGCAATTAACGCTTCCGGTATTCTTGTTGGAGCCTCTGATAATTGGGACGTTCATGCCGCTGAAGGAACTTATGCCGTTGACTCCCGTGTTTACGGAGCCTTTGTCGGTACCGGCATCAAAGCAAGCAATACGGAAAACCGTACCCAACAGGTCGATATCGGTAAAAATGTGGTATTGACAGCAGATGATCTGACCATTTCTGCGAAGAATGTCGGAAGAACTAGTCTGAAGGTTCGTGCTCAAACGGCCGGTGCCGTTGCCGGTGTGACAGCAGAAAACTTCGAAACCCTAAATACTCAAAATAGAATTAACTTGGCCGACGGTGTGCGTTTAACTGCTAATAGCGCCGAAGGCACGCTGACGATTGCCGCCTCTTCTGACGAAGATGTTGAAGCACAGAGCGTCGGAGATGTTCAAGGCGCAGCGGTAGCCGGGGCAGGGGCCAAGGTTTCCGTCAACCAAAATCGCACCAATGAAGTAAATGTCGGCAGCGGTTCTAACATCTTGTCGAAAGGCAAGTTGGCGATTAGAGCAGGCAGAGATGCTGATGGCTCGAACTCTCAGTTTGATTTAGTGAGCTATGCCCACGCTTACAGCCACTCAGCCATCGGCGGAACGGATTCGGAAGTTTCCGACAGTCTTAACCTGACCAATAAGCTCAATCTCAACGGAGAAATCAAATCTTGGCGTGATACTGAGCTTTACGCACAAAGCGGCGATGTTTCTACGGAAGAGACAGCACGTTATTGGTTCTGGACGTCTGCGTCGGATGCCGGCGAAGTCTCGATTGCTTCAACAGCGGCCGGAACAAAATCCAAGAATCTGACCACCGACAATAAGATCCAGGTCGGCGGACTCGTTCAAGCCGGTGTGAATACCAAAGCAGATATTCAGATCAGCGGAATTGCTTCGCCCAACGAATCAGGCGTGACCCTGGATTCACAAAATCCCTTAACGATCACAAAGACCGGCGTTGATGATGAATCCGTCAGCGGTGTGAAGGCAGAATCCCTGACGAACATGTACTGGCAGCGTCATGAGGAACTTCAGAAAGCGATGCAGGATTACGGCACGACGAATCCCTCCTTGCTTGCTGCTTACAAGGCCGAAGACGAACTGCTTCTTACGACAATGGAGCAGAAGGGCCTTTTGATCCGGGGAGAGAACGGTAATTTCTCGCTTATTGATCAGACAAGCCGCCCTTATGTCCAAATTTCCAATGTCACAGTCTCGGGTGGAAATATTTCTGTCTTCACGGATAGCGTAACCGGAGGAGGTTCTTTAATCGCTAAAACCGCTGAGGGGATCAATATTGATAACCAAGCCACAGTGGCATTGAAGCTGAGCGATATCCAAATTTTGGATAAAGGCGGCGAGTTTAAACTGAACGATCAGGTTGTTATCGATAAGACAGGCGCCTTGAGTTCATTCCGTGGCCAGTTAACGACGTCAGCTAATTCAGAAGCTCCGTCAATAAAGGTTAACTCTGCTTACAACGGATTGGTTCTAGTTACCTCGGACGGTAAAGAGCAAAGAATCAATCCGGATACCAGCATTGATATTTCCGGAAAACTGATTAACCGAGCAGGAAATATCTCTGTTAGCAGCGGAGGAGACGTTTACGCCGATAAGACGGCTTCGATTTCCGCCGGAGGTTCTTTAGGAATTACGGCAAAAGGCTCCATTACGCAGTCTTACCGAGGCGGATTGTTTAACGTCGGAGGCGATGTTGAAGAGTTATGGAAAGATGAAGTCGGCAAGTTAGGTAGCAATTCTTCAGTTAGTTCTAACGCTAACCATGTTTACGGCCCGGGCAAACTTGGTAATGTAGACAATGGTCAAGCCGGAGACATGGTTGCCGGAGGAAGTGTTTTCCTCGCAGCCGATGCGATTAACTTAAACGGCTACGTTCAAAGCGGTTATGCGAAATACGGTTTGACATTATCGGATACGGAAGTCGACAAGAAGATTGCTTCTATCAAAGCAAATTGGCAGGCACACGGATCCCCGTCCGACGTCAACAGCAGGACACCGCAGTATGCGCTACAGGAAGGCGGTCCTGTTTGGGATGAAGCTTCCAATTCCTATAAGTATCAAGTCGCAGCCTGGTACGATCCGGTCAATGACAGGGTGATCGTCGATGACATTTCTCCGCAAGGCGGACAGATTTACATTACCGGAAGAGTGGCAAGCACAGGCGGCGGGCAATTGTCCGTGGCGAACGGTTCGGCAGACATCAATATCAACGTCGGCAACCGCGACGTTCTGCTTGGAAATGTCGATACCGGCAATATTGAAGGCCTGATTCAAATCACAGATACAAACTCGGGATTTAAAGGCAGACCGGATAGCGCAATCGCCAAGGTGACGGAAATCCGTAAAGGCGACTTTGTTGCTTATTGGCTCAGTGCAGACGGAACAAAATCCTCTGCAATTCCAGATTCGGATAGTTCCTACAATCCCTTGAAAGACCAGTTATATGGCTGGACCGATGGAAAAGGTTCAACAACGGTCACTACTCGATATAACTCCCAAAAGTTTACTGTTTGGGATGCATTTGATTACGGCGAGCCTACAAACTGGGCGTCAGTAAATACGACAACAGTAAGAGATGCAGACTTAGCAAACGGCTCGACCATTTGGGTAGCAGACCGTCCTGAAGGAAAGAATGAGAATTTTGAGGCTTGGACTACACAAGTGAGCAGTTCGGAGAGCTCAACGGTTACTCATTGGACAACTTATAACACTTGGGTCCACTTCTCAGGCACACATCACACTCAGAAAGTTACGACCACTTCGACTTCGACGCTTTATTCTTACACGGTAAAGGCTGACCATCAAGTAGGTACGTCTTTCTTAAGCGGAACCAATTCAATTGTGATTGAAAGCGGTAAGTCTGTCCTGCTCGGAGGCGCTGTGAACGCCCAAGGCGGTTCTGTTAGCTTGATTGCAGGGAACAACATCCTCAATCAAAGCGGAGCCGCAGCAATAATCGGAGCATCTAATCTGACCTTGAAAGCAGATTCAGGATCAATTGGCTCGGAAGGATCTGCTATTAAGTGGACAGCAGCCGGAAGTTCTGACAAGCAGTTAAATCTAGCGGCAACCGCTGGCAAGTCTATTTATATTGATGCTAAGAATCTGAATTCCGGTGCCTCCGTTTCCGGATCCCTGAATGCCGGAGAAACGGTTTCTGCTGAATTCAGAGGCGGCGTTGACTTGAATTCGCTTTCCGGACAGAAGCTTTCTCTTGTTTCCCAAGAAGGCGGAATTAATATTAAGAGTCTGGATCACGAAGAGGCCTCTGATCTGTCGCAGCGTCTTGACCTGACTGCAGCAGGTGATATTTCTTTGAAATCTGTCGGGGATATTTCTGTTGGTCAGATCAGCACGAGTGGGGATGTCACAATTGATTCAGCCGGAAATATTTATGATGCGATTGATCGCTCGGATCGCGATGAGCGTTCGGCACAAAAACGCCTTGAAAGCTGGATTGAAGCCGGCATTCTGACGTCTGACGGAACTTCTAACGAAGGGGCTCGGTTTGCTAAAGACGAACAAGACATAAAAAATGGTATTACTTCCGACTTTAATCGATATCAGGCTTACCTAAACCATGAGCAGGAAGCTGAAAAGGGTCGCGTAAGAGCGCTGACAACAGAAGAGCAAAAGGATTTTGCGGCTCTGAAGTCTCGCTTTGCGGGATGCGGCTCTGCAGAAGACGCAATTAACAAAGAAGCGAATATTCCAGGCTCGGCATTAAATCTTGTTCAAGCATCGAAAGACAATTACGGCTGGACGCAGAACGAATTGCTCTTTGCAGTGTCTGAAGCCATCTTGAATCCCGATCCGAGCTATGTTCCTGAGTCAGGCGTTGCCAATATCAAAGCAGCAAATATTACGTTGAAGTCTGGCGCCGGAATCGGTCAGGAACTTGACGGTCATACGGCAAACATCAGCGATTTGGATGCTTCGACAGAAAAAGGCTTGAACCTCTACAAGCTTTTAGCTCGAGCAGAAGCTAATGACGTTACCTGGAACAAAGAAGCAGGCACTCTGACGATCAACTTAAAGAAAGCCTTTGAAGTCCATCAGAGCAGCGACACGAAATTAAATGCGGATGCAGTAAACAGCATTTATCTACAGTCTGACTCTGAAAACACATTGAATCTCGGTTCCCTTTCTTCTCAAAACGGAGATATCCGCCTCACTGCTACAAATGGAATCACTCTATCCGGAGAGGGTGCGGTTAAAGCTAAAGACGTGATCCTGAGAGCAGGGCTTGGTTCAATCGGATCTGCCGACAAACTTCTTAAAACGGCGATCACAGGATCGGCCGTGTTCTCCGGCAACAGAGGCGTATTTGTTGATCAAGACGGAACGCTTAATCTCCAATCCGTGGCCAGCGGTAATGATGTTGTACTGAAGGCTGACAATATCTATTCCGTTAAGAATGCGACAGGACAGGCCGGGCGCATCAGTGGTACTAATTTCGCTTTTGAGACAGGAGGGGACGTAGGTCGGGCAGATGCAGCGTTGGTATTGGAGTCAGTCAATGACTTTAATGTTGTTCTGAAAGGCAAACCTCAGAATGTTTACCTTCAAGCTAATAGAGATTCTGAAATGTCTGTGTCGGTGACCGAAGAGACAGTTACTTCAAATGTTGAGATCTCGACGGAAGGTTCTCTGAAAGTTAAAAAACTTGTTTCAGAAGACGGAGAGATCGAATTTAATGCCAAAAAGACATTAACAATTGAAGAGATTCAGGCCAAAAGAGATGTGGCGGCTGAAGCTAACACGATCCACCTTAACGGAACAGCGAAGACCTCTGACAGTAATCTGACTCTTAAGGCAGGCTCGTCGCTTTCGGTCGCAGACCATTCCACCCTTTCAGCTTTAAACGGAACCCTTGATCTTTCTGCACCGGAAACGACTTTCGGAAAAGCGCTAACATTGGAAGCTAAAAAACTCGGCGTTACTGCAAGCAATGATATTTCTTTGACGGGCAGCAGTCTAACTGCAGGAACAGACGGCCTTTCGTTAGTTTCTTCCGAAGGATCTGTCTCCATTAATGGCGGCGCATTAACGTCTCAGAACTCTATAAATGTTTCATCAGCTAAGGACACGACAATCAGCAGAACTGCTGTTTCTTCAGAAGGAAACGACGCAGAGGCCGGAGTCTTTTTGAGTTCTTCTGAAGGCGCAGTCAAAGTCAGTGACGGCTCGATCAATTCGAACGGTTCCGTCAAACTTTCTGCTGTCACAGACGCGCAGCTGACAAATGTTTCCGTATCGGCTAAGGGAACGGGAGAAGGCAGCGGAGTAGAAGTGAATTCCTCTCAAGGTTCCGTCATGATCGATGCTGGAAAACTTGACTCTCAAAGTTCTATCCGACTTACTTCTGCAGCTGGCACGCAAGTGACGGGAGCCGATCTAATCGCCGCCGGCACCGGGGAATCGGAAGGCTTATTTATTAACTCAAATGGAGGAGCGGTTGAGGTAACAAGCAATACAGTAAGTTCAGGCTCAGTTATCGATATTGAGTCTCAAAAGGGTGCCAGTCTAACTGTTGAAAGTTTGAATGCAGCTGGCAAACTCGATGTCGAGAGTAAAGAAGGAAGCATCAACGTAAGTTCAGAAGCGAACGGCAACACAGGCGGTTTGCAGGTCGCAGCAGAAAGCGGCTCTGTTACGTTGAGGGGGCTCAATGTCGATTCTTCAACGGACATTGATGTTCAGGCGAAAGATAGTATTTCCGTTACCGGCGGCTCCTTAAAGAACAATGATGGTTCTAATTTGATCTTGGTGTCGAAAGAAGGCAATTTGAACCTTGCTCTGAATGAAAAGAATCTTTCCGCCGATACGATCACCTTAAAAGGAAAAGGCGAACTTAATCTCACGGGTTATACGCTTGTTGCTTCCAAAGGCGACTTGAAGGTTTCTGCCGGCGGATTGAATATCAAGGATGCCTCTTTGAGCACTTCGACACCCGGCTCGGTTCTCCTCTCCGCTGAGGAAGGAAACGTCGATTCCAATAACAAGACCAGCATTGATTCTGCTGGCAGTCTGGAAGTGGGTGCAGCAGGCAGGGTCGATTTATCCGGAGCCAAGGTTGAATATTCAGAGGTCGGGGTATTGCGTCTGGTAGCGGGATCAACCGATTCTGACGCTCTTAAAGTCTTTGCTCATGAAAACAATACATTTAAGGGTGCGGAAGTCGTACTGGACAGCGCCGGAGGGTTGATTTTTGCAGATGAAGCCCCCATTACAGTTGAGGCTTCTTCCGGAAAAGCCGTCTTGAAAGGACAGAAAATTGATCTCAAATCCGGTTCTTCTGTTAAAGCTGCAGGGGAAGCAACTGTTCGCGGATACGACAGTCTGGTTCTTGGAGACAATATTTCTGTCGGAGGCAGCAGTGTATCTATCACCGGTGGCCAACAAGCCTTCAGCCTCGGAAATAATGTTTCTCTGGCAGCAACAAACGGTGGAATTGAAGTTTTGGCAGACGCCGACGCGACGCTTGGAGGATCGCTCAACGTGAATGCTTCCTTGAAAGATCCGTCTGCCGGAGACGAAGCTCCGATCCGGATCGGAGCTCAGGGAGTTTTAAACGTTACAGAAGACGAATTCGAAGTCATTGCTGAAAACGGCAGTGTCGATATCTTTGGCGGGAACGGTCTGAATATCAAGAATGATTTAACGATCGTTTCTGCGTCCGACAGCTCTTTAATCTCGGAACGTGGTTTAATTGATATCGGAAATAAAGCGACGGTGAAAGCCGGGACGCAAAGCGGATTAAGTCAAGAAAACCCGCTCTATGGAAAAGTCAGTGTCATCGCCGGAGACAGCTTTACTATCGGTGATGAAGCTCAAATCCTTTCTGACGATTTATTGGTTTCTGCCCAAAAGGATGTTCGATTCGGTGATAAAGCGACGCTCGTCGGTGCCACAGACGGAGTCACGGTAAGAAGCAGTGAAGGTTCGATCTACATGGGTGAGAACCTTACGGTGACTTCTAAGGCTGTCAAAACTTTGTTTGAAGCTGGAAAAGATATTGTGATCGATCGGGATGCGAAACTCGACAGCCAAGAAAATTCTGTGGTGTTCAGTGCCGGAGAGAATATAAGGTTCGAAGAAGACTTTGCCGTTCATGGAAAAGGATTTGAACTCAATGCTCTAGGCTCGCTGCTTGTAGGAGACAGAGCAACGGTTCAAACGAAATTCGGAAAATACGAGACCGGTTCGATAGAATCTTTGCCGCAAACGTCTATTGACGTGAAAGGAGATGTTAGATTCGGGAATGATGCAACGTTCCGTACGACGATGCTGTCTATGAGCGCGGGAGATGATGAAAATCACACGGAAGGAAATATAACTTTCGGCGCACGTGCTTCCATCCAAACTTCAGTTCTCGGCGCTGTTATTGACGCTCAAGGAGATATTGCTTTCGGCGCCGGCGCAAACATTCGGACCCAAGAAGATCAGGAAGATTCCTACGTCCGAATCTCTTCACGCGGCCAAACAAGTTTTGGAGAAAACGCATTTGTTACGTCTGGAACGAGTTTAGACATTATCGGCAACAAGGGCATTTTCTTGGATAAGGGCGCCGTTCTTCAATCGAAGCTTGAGGACGGCTCTAAGAACCATACGTCACTGGTTTCAGAGCATGGCGACATCAGGTTGGGAGAAAACTCCGTCGTCCAAGGTCAAACGGCTTACATCCGAACCGGAGATGAGTCGGGTGTTGGAGGCGGTTCTATCGAGCTGGGAGATAACTCTCAAGTCAGCGCGAGAGACAACGTCAGCATGAATGTGACGGGAGACGTGGTTCTTGACGGGCAATTCCTTTCGACTTCTCTCCATGAAACAGAAATCAGATCTTCTGAAGGCAATGTCGTACTCAAAGATGAATCGGAATTGATTTCTTACGGTGACGTGTATTTAGACGCAGCCGGATCTATAGATATCGGATCGGATTCCTTTATTTTTGCCGGTAATGATCGGGATGCTTCCAATCGAGTGGGCAAAAAGGATGTTTCTTTCACTGCCGGACAAGATGTCACAATCGGAAAGGGCACGGTTGTTCTGACTCAAGCTGACCTGAATATTGAAGCAAAACGGGGCTCGGTCGTTCTTGAAGGGGAATCAGCCGTTGGTGTTCTCAGTTCTTCTGAAGACGAAGAAATCAATCGTCTGAAGGTCTTTGCCGGTAAAGACTTTACGGTTAAAGACACCGTCATGCTGTTTGCTTCCGAAGAGGCTCAATTGAAGGCTGGGGAAAACTTCGAGCTCGGCCGTGATTCTGTCTTGGCTGGGGACGGTCTTGTGAAAGTAGAGGCCGGGAAGGATGTGTCCTTGAAACATGGCTCCGGAATTGAAGGATTCTCTTCTGACGGGGTGGAAAACCTCGAGATTCACGCGGAAAGAAACGTCCATCAAGACGCTTCTGCCGACGGCATTGCGTCCGATCGTCTGGAAGTTTCTGCAGGCGGATCGGTTGAGTTACTAGCTCAGAAATCAGCCAAGGATAAAGAGCTGGGAAATCGAGTTGATGAATTGATTGTATCTGCCGGTTCGGACATTAATTTGGTCTTGAACGGTCAGAAGCAGGAAATTCAGATTAATGAAGAAAAAGGCAATATCATCAACGGAAATCTGACTATAGAAAATTACAACGGTCCGCTTTCAGTTGGATATGAACTGACTGTTAACCGCCACGCTGAAATGAAAGCCGACAGTGTTTTACTTAAAGACCTTCAAGCATCTCAGGATATTTATCTCGAAGCCAACGGCGAAATTCGAGCCAATGGGCTAGCGTCCGGAGCGGATGTCACGATTGTCCAGCGCTCCGCAGATCCGTCTGCTGCCGTCGTGGTCAAAAATGTCGATGCCGGAGATCAGATCTTTGTCCTGAATGCTGGCGGTCCGGTATCCTTAGAAAAATCTGTTTCCGGTAATTCAACAATGATATTTGTCTCTCAGGATGGGTATAAGCCGGATAGGAACGTTATTTCTTCAAGATCCAACAGAGTAGGGATTTTCGCGGCTGCACCGCAAATGCTGTCGGTGTTCGATCGCTTTGGTCGCGAAATCTCTTATCTCAGTAAGGATTCTTTGCAAGCTGACCAGCGCCATCATCATTATGCGTTATATCGTTATGGAGAAGACACGCATATGCCTGCTTCGCGTTTATTTTTTAACGGGTACAGAGCTGAAAGCGTAAGTCCTTCGAATGGTCTGATAAAAGAAGCTCTACTTTTTGTAACCAACCGGTGGCAGGTTAACATGGGAGAAGAGGGGGCCGAAGAGGAAACCGAAGACTGATGAAATGAGACCGAAAAGTCCGGTCTCCGCGGAGCTGACCTCCTCCTCTTCGTGTAGAGGAAGAGGAAAGAGGTCAGGAAGCCGCTGTAATCCGGGCTTCTTCCGATAATTCCGTTTTTTGGTCAGACGGCTTGGCTGAAGCTTTCCTTTTTTTGTATTGTGAGCGAATGATGGAATAAAGAATTAAACCGATTAGAATCATGCAGATTGGGCTTGAGAATATTCCCAAAAGCAATTGACCGACATCTCCTTGTACCAAGGCCAGGGCACGCGCTAATTCACTTTCAGCCATTGTGCCGAGTACCAAACCTAAAACCAAAGGTTCTCTGGGAAGGTTGAAGTGCTTCATTGCACATCCCAATGCTCCGAAACCTATCATGACCCAAACTTCAACAATTGAGCCGTTGACGGCGTACGAGCCGATCACTGCTAACGCAAGCACTAATGAGGCAAGGATGGGTTTAGGCATTGCCAGCAATTTGACGCAGTATTTGGCACAAAGGATTCCGATGGGAATGAAAGCGACATTAGCGATGAGTAAACTGAAGATAAAGCTGTAAACAGTCTCAGCATTCTCTTGGAAAAGCGTTGGCCCGGGCTGGAGTCCATGAATCATCAGCCCGGAGATCAATACAGCAGATACGGCGTTGCCCGGGATGCCTAACGTAAAGGCAGGAACGAGCGAACCGCCAACTACGGCATTGTTGGAAACTTCTGAAGCCAAAACGCCTTCAGGGCAGCCGGTGCCGAAATGACTCGGATCTTTGGCGGATTTCTTTGCGTCATCGTAGGCAATAAATGAAGCGATGGACTGGCCGGCTCCCGGGACGATGCCGATTATGATGCCAATGATTGAGGCTCTGAGAGTCAGCATTTTGTATTTCAGGATTTCTCTCATCGCGCGGATAATTCCAGAGCAGGAAACCGAACTTTCGACTTTAACGGCATCTTTTTCGTCTCTTAACATTGAGACAACTTCCGGAAGAGAATAGAGGCCAATTAATGCAGTCACTAGAGATAAACCGTTGAAAAGTTCCGGCAGATCAAAGGTAAAGCGCGCTTCCCCGGTAATCGGATGCATTCCTACAATCGAAAGTAAGAGACCAAAAATACCGGTGATCATTCCTTTAACAATATTCTTTTCTGAAAGCGCAGCGATGATGGCGACTCCGAAAAGCGCCATGATGAAATATTCCTGAGAGCCGAATTCCAAAGCCAAACGCGCTAAAGGAGGAGCAAGAAATAAAAGGGCAAAGACAGAGAGAATTCCGCCGACTGCCGAACCGATCGTAGATAACGCTAAGGCGCGAGAAGCCTGCCCTTTCTGAGTCATCGGATAACCGTCAAGTAGCGTGCAGCAGTTCGAGGGAGTTCCGGGAATATTTAACAGAATTGCACTGATGGAGCCGGCGTAACTTGAAGAGGCATAAATGGCACCGAGAAGAGCTAATCCCATCGCTGGGCTCATGCTGAAAGTGAAAGGTACCAGAAGGGCAACGCCCATAGTGCTCGTAAGTCCTGGCAGAGAGCCCACGACAATGCCCAGAATTGTCCCTAGGAGAACCATCCCCAGCATTCCGGGTTCCAATGCTTGGAAAAAAGCAGGAAAAAGTGCTGAAAGATCCATAGCTGCCCTCCTAAAAAGCCCATATCTCGCCGACAGGCAATCGTGTGCCGAGCAAGAGCGTAAAGAAGAAATAAACGCCGGTAAGGAATAGAAGCGTTACTCCTAGATAAACCAATAGGCTCCTTTTACGGATGCATCCAAATCCGGCCATCACCAGTATTAAGAATAGGAATGTAGAGAGATAGTAGCCGAGCAGCGGGACTGCGACTGCGTAAGTTCCAATTAACAGCAGAATTGTCAAGGAGAGAGGGAAACCCGGTCTGTGAAACTCAAAGGAAAGAGATAGCTTTTCTGCTTTGAATTTTTTAAAGAGGGTGATTGCATTGAGTATCGAGAAAGACACGAAAAGCCAGCCCAAGAAGACCGGGAACTGTCGGGAGTCCGGTTCATATGAATAGCCTTTCCATAAGATCAGAGTTCCTGCGAGCAAAAGAAGAGTCGCTAGAAACGTTTCTTTTCGGATGTTCTCTTGTTCCATGATTGACTCCCGACAAAATGTTAGAAGAGGTTCTTGTTTTCTGAGACTAGTTTGGAGGTCTGAGAGACAATTCTTTGAGTTTCTTGGGCGTTTTTAAAGCCGATATCCAGCTTGAGTTTCTTGGTTTCAGCGATGAAATCCGGATCTTCGCAAATCCCTTTGATGCCGTTTTCTAACTTAGTTAATACTTCGGGACTTAAGCCTTTGGGCGCGCAAATGCCGCGGATGGCTGCGCCTGCAGGCGCGATATCTTTTCCGAAAGCTTCTTTGGCAGTGGGAGCGGAGGCTGCGGACTGGTCAGCGAATACCACGAGAATTTTAAGTCCGTTGCCGAGCTGCTTTTGTGCGGCAGAGAGTGTTGAAGCACAGAGGTCAACTTTTTTACCCATCAATGCTGTAAGTGCCTTACCTGAGCCGTTGAAGGGAACGAAATTTGTCTTAATACCAAGATCTTTTTCAGCGATCAGATGCTGGAGCTGAACATTAGACTGCGGACCGTCTCCGGCGACATTCAAAGTTTTGATTTTAGCTGCTTTGATGAAATCAGCTGCTGTTGTATAAGGACTGTCCTCGTTGACAACCCAGACAATTGGGTCAGATTGAACAGCTGCTATGAAGGTGAAATCATCCATAGAGAAAGGCACATTCTTACGCAGTTCCTTGATCATGATCATTGAAGGTAAAGAAGCTGCACCGATTGTGTAACCATCCGGTTTGGCTTTACTCAGAAGGGTCCAGCCGATTTGGCCGCCGGCTCCTGGTTTATTGTCAATGGTAAGAGTTTGACCGAGATGTTTTTCCGCGTATTTACCCATGATGCGAAGAAGGATGTCATTGCCGCCTCCTGCGCTAAAAGGAACGATTGTCAAGAGCGGCTTAGAAGGATAAATATCTGCTGCATAGGCTGAACCGGCGCCAAAGAGGCTTAGAGCGGTAAGAACAGAAAGGGAGGAAAGAAGGTTTCTGCGTTTCATGATTTTGTCCTTGGAATGGAAATAAAGTTTTGGGGATAATTTTGGTCAGAGCGTCGGATGGTCTTTGTCAAAAATTACTTTTCCATCGGCGACGATGGTCGGATGCCACATGATGAGATCGTAGTGACACGGTGCCTTGGTAACGCCGCCGAGGGTAAGGCTTGTGCCGATGCCGATATGACAGGTCCCGAGGACTCCTTCGTCTTCAAGCATGATTCCGCACATACGACACTTCGGATTCAAACCAATCCCGAGTTCTGCAATGTTGTAGCTGTTTTTGTCGGCGTGGCTGGCTAAATCTTTGCGAAGGATTTCTGCAGCCCTTCCGCCTTTGATTTCAGTGATAAAGCCCCCTTCGACTTTGCATATGACGGGTTCATCTACAAGGCCGATACCGAGATATGGAATTGAAGCATCGCATACAATAATCCCTTCTGCAGTCCCCTCTATAGGGGTTGTATTTGCTTCAATAGTGGGGATGGTAGAGAACTGACCTTTTTCAACTACGCAGTAAAGCGCATTTCCGCGTCTTCCTTTCGTATTGAAACGAAGATCAGTTCCTCCCGGAGAGGTGATATGAATTTCTTCGGCAGTTTCCAGGGCTTTGGCGACAGCAATGCAGGTTGGTTTGATTTGATCAAAGTCAGCTTCTATCCCGCCGTGCATCATAACTTCAGGGGTGAAATCTGTCATGACGATGATTCGAGCTCCGGCTGTCGCCGCATTTTTTACTGCATGTGTATGGGTAATAGAGTAACTGACGGGCACGATCACGACGTCCGCATTTTTCATGGCGGCGGCCACGGCTGCAGGCGGTTCTTCTCCGGCCCGTTTGCGAGGCTTCATACACATAATCATTACTTCTGCACCTCGGTCACAGGCAACGGCAGCAACGGCTTGAGCGATGTCTGTTTTAGCATAGTCAGTGACCAAAAGGACAGTTTCCCCGGCTTGCACTTTTGTAGCAACATCGACTAAAGTCTTGGCTCCCTTCATCATTAGAAGTTCTTTCATCACTTTTCCTTTCTTTGCGCCATCATCGAGCAGTCGCACCAATTTAGGGCATCCTTGCACAGCTATGACGCATTTAAGTTGGTTTATTGAGGCTTTGAAAACTAGTCAGGTTAATTATTGGTTGGATGATTCTGCTAGGTTTCAAAATAATCTATGCAAGAACTATGCCAAGTTTGCGCTATCTATTTGAAAATAGTTATACGAATGCACTGTTAAGTTGAAAACAGTTTCTGTCAAGATTTTTAAGCGAAGTGCAAGAAAGGACCTAGCATGGCATGGGATGAAGCGTGCAAGAAAACGATAATAGAAAGGCTATTTTTTGATTCAGTAATCTCCCCTTAGTAACCCCTGTTGGCATAAAAAAGCGGTTTTTTTTTTATAACTTCTGTGGCTCACAGTGTTTCCACGCATTTCCAGAAGCCGGCGAGACTAATGCAGTAGATAGGTCCCTCGGAAGAAATATGAAAACCACTCCAAAAATCAAACAATTGACTTTAGCCTGCTTTTTGGCTGTGACATCAATGATGTTGACATCCTCCTCGTCATAAATGACAAGGATTCCATACCACCTCTGCAGCGGCCGTGGCCTAATGCTGCAGTCGGTCTCTTTGGGTTCCTGCTGACAGCGGCCTTACTGCACCACTCATACCACAGGCTAACCGGGCCCGTCCGGCCCTTAATACATTTATCGCTCCGACCTCATCTGCGTTGGAGCGGAAACCGCAGCCAATGCATGCAAAGATCGCTTGCGATTTTCTATTCTCTGCCGAGACAAGCCCGCATCGAGGACAAGTTCGGCTCGTGTTTCTGGGATCTACTTTTATCAGCCTTCCGCCTCTCCGCTCTAATTTGTAGGAGAGCATCCGGAAAAAGCCATACCATCCCTGATCCAAAATTGATCGATTCAGTCCACTCTTCTGTTTGACGTTTTTGCCCGGCGATTCTTTTGTTCCGCTGGCAGAAGCGGACATGTTCAAGACCTTAAGGTCCTCAACGTATACGATGCCGTGGTTTTTAGCTATCTTTGTAGAGGTCTTGTGAAGAAAATCTCTTCGGCTGTCGGCTATATAGTGGTGCAATCGAGCAATTTTTCGTTTTGTCTTTCTGCTGTTTCTGCTTCCTTTCTTTTGCCGCGCAAGTTTCCTTTGCAGCTTGGCAAGTTTTTCCAGCTCCTGCTTGAAAAGGTTGAGAGGTTCGACGAAGTCACCGTTTGACATAGTCACAAAACGTTTGACTCCCATGTCTATTCCTATTTCAGAGGAATTCGGAGCAGATGAGACGACTTTATACTCAGTCTGTATGCTGACATCCCATTTCTCCCCGCGTCGGCTGACAATAACATTCTTTATTGCTCCGATGATGTCCCGGCTTTTCCGATATCCTACCCAGCCGATTTTAATGACATGGAACCCCTTTGCTCCCAGCGAGATAGAGGGAGCAAAATGAAAGTGACAAAATTCTCATTAAAGGTGATTCCATGTCAGTTAGAAGG
>QWCY01002177.1_pt1 | contig 26340 bp, 18 predicted proteins | sample 1972631 | NCBI WGS metagenome assembly QWCY01 (sample SAMN09866696, study PRJNA288562) | Human gut metagenome isolate pre1_stool, whole genome shotgun sequencing... | isolation source: gut | host: Homo sapiens | place: USA: California
ATGAATAACTGGAAAAAGGTATTCGCAATTATATGGACAGGACAGTTTTTCTCCATACTGACCAGTTCGCTCGTTAATTTTGCCATCATTTTATGGCTAACCTTTGAAACTAAATCGGCAGAAACTTTGGCTTTCGCCACGATTGCCGCCATGTTACCGCAAGGCATCTTAGGTATGTTTTCCGGAGTATTTATCGACCGGTGGAGCAGGAAGAAAATCATGATCCTGTCTGACAGTTTCATTGCTTTCTGCACACTTATTCTAGCCTTTTTATTTTATTTCGAACAAGCGGAAGTTTGGCAAATCTATCTATTGTTAGCACTACGATCGATAGGTTCAGCTTTCCATACTCCTTCAATGCAAGCATCTATCCCATTACTCGCTCCAGAATCTCAATTATTACGGATCGCCGGGATCAACCAGATGATCAATTCTGCCTGTAATATAGCCGGACCAGCTTTAGGAGCCTTGGCAATTACCACGCTGGCCATGCCTGTCGTGCTTATGCTCGACGTGATCGGAGCCATACTCGCCTGTACCTCGCTGGCTTTCGTCAAAATACCGAACCCTCCACCCGGTGAACACGCGGGAGAAAACAATGTCCTTCAAGACTTAAAAGAGGCTCAACGGGAGGTTGTCAGCCACCGGGGGATGCCATTATTGTTAATCCTCTCGATCATAGCCACATTTTTTATCATGCCAGTCAGCGTGCTTTTCCCTTTAATGACCCTCAATCACTTTTCGGGAGATGCTTTCCAAATGAGTCTGATTGAAGCCATCTGGGGAGTCGGAGCCCTATTTGGGGGAGTAGCCTTGAGTATCAAACAATACAAGATCAACAAAATCACGCTGATCAACCTGACATACATCCTCTTGGGAGCCGGATTCACGGCATCTGGCCTACTATCTCCCAATGCCTTTGTCTGGTTCGTCGTGTTTACCGCATTTGAAGGCGTGATCGGGTCATTATACTTTGCCTCGTTCACAGCCGTTATCCAGACGAAAATCAACCCGGCAATACTCGGACGAGTATTTTCCATATACATGAGCCTTAGTATGCTCCCCTCCATGCTCGGATTAATGAGTACCGGGTTTATTGCCGATCACGTGGGGATTACAAACACGTTCGTCATTGGTGGGCTCGTGATATTAGCTATCGGGGTTATATCATTCTGCCTCCCGTCCTTGTTGCAAGTGGGTAAATTGACCGTTAACGGGAAAACCCACAATATCTAAAGTATATAAATTAAAAGCCACCTCGAAAAAGGTGGCTTTTAAATATCTGATCAATTCGATAGATTACTTTCCGGCACGAGCTTTATACTCTTTCAAACCGTCTTGCAAGAATTTCACGAAAGCATCCCGATCTTTATTATAACCTCTAGCGGGTTGTAATACATGCGGTTTCAATACTTTCTCGTTACCTTTACGGCTATCTAACAAAATATAGTTCGGTTGAGCGTTCGACTCGAATTGCTTGATCTGGAAGTCTGTATTCTTCTTTCCAAGCGTGTTTTTCTTCTTTCCGTCATACTCTGACACGTAAACCTCTTCTGCTGGTAATTTGGTCTTATCGTCCACGTAAAGAGCCACGATAATATAATCATTCTTCAACATTTCAAGCACACGAGGATCAGACCAAACGCTTTGTTCCATCTCACGACAGTTCACACAACCGTGACCGGTGAAATCAATGAACAAGGGTTTATCTTGAGCTTGTGCGGCTTTCAATGCCTGATCATAATCGAAATAACCATCCAACCCGTGGGGCAAGTGCAAGAAATCAGAGTATTTTACAGGTTCGTTGGATGCGGCACTAGCAGCTCCTTGTGTTCCACCTACCTGCACGCCACTCTTCATGATCTCTTTCGCATTGTCACGCACGATACGGTTAATATCGAAGTCAATCGTTTCTTGTGGCGGGAAATATCCGGCCAAAGCTTTCAACGGTGCCCCGAACATACCCGGGATCAAATAGATCACGAATGACATGGTAATAATAATCATCACCAAACGAGGTACTCCGATATATGGTAAATCGCTATCGTGAGCGAATTTGATTTTACCCATCAAGTACAATGCTTGTAACGTGAACACGGCTACCCAGATAGCGATGTAAACCTCACGGTCTAACAATCCCCAGTGGTAAGTCTGGTCTGCTACCATCAAGAACTTGAATCCAAGGGCAACCTCCACGAATCCTAATACAACTTTCACCGCATTTAACCAACCTCCTGATTTCGGTAGATTGCTTAATTTTGAAGGGAAGAAAGAGAAGAATCCGAAAGGCAATGCCACGGCGATAGAGAATCCTAACATACCGATGATCGGGCGTAATACAGATCCGCGTGCAGCCTCTACCAACACGGTTCCCACGATCGGGGCGGTACAAGAGAATGATACCAATACCAACGTGAATGCCATGAAGAAAGCTCCGATGTAACCACCTTTATCAGCTTGTTTATCCGATTTATTTACCAACCAAGACGGTAACACGATCTCGAACGCACCAAAGAAGGATGCAGCGAAGATCATGAATATAATGAAGAAACAAATATTAGGCAGCCAGTTCGTACTCAACCAGTTAATGAATCCCGGTCCTAACAAGAACGAAATGATCAATCCTAAAGCGGTATAGATACCAACGATAGACAAGGCGAAGAAAATAGCTTTTGCCTTTGCTTTTGCTTTATTACTATCCCCATGCATGAAGAATGACACCGTCATCGGGATCATCGGGAACACGCAAGGCATCACAACTGCCAGTAATCCACTACCAAAAGCCACCCAGAAGAACAGCCACAAGGAATCATCCTCGGTTGCATCCTTCGTTTCATCGGCAGCAGCAACAGTAGCTTTATCGGCACCTTTGTTACCCAACTCGATCGCGAAATCCTTCTCTCCCGGCACACAAGCACCTTCCTGACAAGCCTGAAATTCAACGCTTCCTTTCACGGTAGTAATGGAAGGATCGGTAACTTTGATCTTTTGGGTTACGGTGTAATTATTTGAATAATACCACACATCGACTCCGAAAACATCATCATGCTTTTTACTTGGTTCACTCTCCTCGGCCGTACCCACTAATTCGATTCCCTCTCCCACTTTCTCAATGGTAATTGATGTAGGCATGGGACCACCTGCCGGGGTTGACATGGAGTAAACCGTCCACCCGGGTTGAATGGTTGCTTTAAAGGTTAAAGCGTATTCGTTATCCCCGGTTTTCTTCTGTGAAAACGTCCAACTTGTCGGGTCAGACATTTGAGCGAAAACCGAAAAGGTTCCCACGAACAACGTAAAGATCAACGTCAATAGTCTCTTTTTCATAAAAAATTATTTAATAAAACATCAATTTGCATGCTTCTCGAAATCGTATGCATTATCACACAGTGGACGCAAAAGTACCATATAATTTGTTCTCACACAAATTCATGGTACTATTTTAACATCGTTTTAAGATGGAATGACGAAACTGTAAGTAAAAACACCTACTCAGGTTCTATTTCTCTATTAAAACGATTAAAAAACTTATATTCGTAAATATAAAAAGAGGGTACTCCGACCACCTTTAAATGGATATGATGCTTGAAAGCCCACTTCCTACGCAAAGACCAGAAACCTTTTTTTAGATACGCCTCCACAAAGGGGTGTACTTTCAATACCAGATTCTTGATTTTCTTCTCCTCGACCAAGAACTCAAGCTGGTCTTCAATCTTATCAATCACTAAAACAGCTGCATCGGCTTTACCGGTTCCATGACACACGGGACAAGTCTCCGTGGTCGTCACGGTCATTTCCGGACGTACCCGCTGGCGCGTGATTTGCATTAATCCGAATTTACTCAGAGGGAGTATGGTATGCTTGGCACGATCGAGTTCCATTGCCGAACGCATCTTATCGAACAACTTCTGGCGGTTTTCCGCTTGTTGCATGTCAATAAAGTCGATCACGATAATACCTCCCATGTCTCGCAATTGTAACTGACGAGCCACCTCGTCGGCAGCAGCCAAGTTTACTTCCAAGGCATTTGATTCTTGGTCATCGCCCAATTTCACACGATTCCCGCTATTCACGTCTATCACGTGAAAAGCTTCCGTATGTTCTATAATAAGGTATGCCCCGTTTTTAAACGAAACGGTACGTCCCAGCGAAGACTTGATTTGCTTGTCCACCCCAAAATGATCGAAGATCGGTACCTCGGTTGACACAAATTTAACGATACCTTCTTTCTCCGGAGCTATCGTGCTGATATAACGCTTAATTTCTTTACTCAATGCTAAATCATTCACATAAATGTTCTCGAACGAGGGATTCAATATATCCCGGAGAATAACGCTGGTTCGGTCAATCTCTCCCAAAATCAGCTTGGGAGGCTCTATATCCCGAAGATGTTTGAACGCGGTCTCGAAACGTTCAACAAGTTCTGTTAATTCACTGTCAAATAGCTCGGCATTCTTGCCTTCAGCGACAGTTCTCACGATCACCCCGAAATTCTTGGGGCGTATACTTTCAATCAGTCTTTTCAAACGCTTCCGTTCTTCGACCGATTTTATCTTTTGTGACACGGATACCTTTTCCGAGAAAGGCATCAGAACTAGGTGGCGCCCGGCAATACTCAACTCGGAGGTCAAGCGCGGGCCCTTGGTGGAAATAGGTTCTTTCGCAACCTGCACGGCAACATATTGGCCGACAGAAAGCACGTCCCCGATCTTCCCGTTTTTACTGATTTCCGGCTCCAGTTTTAACTTGGCTACAGGCATCCCCTTCCGGGCTATACATTGCTTTATATAGCTATCCAAAGAATAAAACTGGGGACTGAGATCAAGGTAATGCAGGAAGGCATCCTTTTCATAGCCGACATTAACGAAAGCGGCATTCAAACCGGGCATGATTTTCTTCACTTTCCCGTAATAGATGTCACCTACCGCAAATTTAACGCTAGTCTTCTCCGTTGTCAACTCTACCAACCGCTTGTCTTTTAACAAGGCGATTACTACTTCTTCCGCTTTTACATCTATGACTAACTCAGTATTCACTACCTGATCAATTAATGTATTAATCAAAATAAACCTAAAGGCATAGCCCTTAGGTTTATAATCTCTAACTCACAAACGATGACTACTTCTTTTTGTGTCTGTTCTTTCTCAGTCTCTTTTTCCGTTTGTGAGTGGCCATCTTATGTCTCTTTCTTTTCTTTCCGCTTGGCATAATTTCACTCCTTTCTTATTTTACTTGATCTTTCACCTGATTGACGAAACTCTTCGAAGGCTTGAACGAAGGAATAAAGTGTTCAGGAATCTTGATCGTTACATTTTTAGAAATATTACGAGCGGTTTTCTCAGCTCTCTTTTTCACTACAAAACTTCCAAAACCTCTTAAATATACATTTTTTCCATCAATCACAGAACCTTTTATTGCTTCCATAAAAGCTTCAACTGTAGTTTGTACCGCAGCTTTCTCGATACCAGTGGTTCTTGAAATTTCATTCACGATGTCCGCCTTTGTCATTTTCTTTAAGTATTTAGTATTCAATATTATATTTCATTTCTTCTTAATTTCAGACTGCAAATATATATCTTTTCCACAAACAATGAAACAAACTACCGCATTTTTGTCAATATTTTTTGTGTTCTATATCTTTAATTGTCAACATCAGACACATCCCTGCACCACTTTTTCCAACAAGCCTTTACCTTGCCTGCACCTCATTTAAACTGGTTACAACAAAGTTATCACATCCAGCAATCGGGAATAAATCACGAATCATAACAAGATGGCATCGGGATTATTTTTTTTCTCCGAAATTATTCCGTAATTTGTGACAAATTTTAATCCATACATATTATACATGGTAAACAAAGTTATTCTTATCGGTAATGTCGGGGCTGACCCGGACGTAAAATATCTCGAAGGAGGTGTTGCCGTGGCAAGATTCAGCCTTGCCACGTCGGAGGTGTACAATAATAAAAACGGAGAACGTGTAACTCAAACCGAATGGCACAATATCGTTCTCTGGCGGAATCTGGCTCAAATAGCCGAAAAATACGTTCGCAAGGGGATGATGCTTTACATCGAGGGACGTATCAGAACCCGTTCATGGGACGACCAAAACGGGGTGAAAAGATACACGACCGAGATTTACGGGGATAATTTCCAGATGTTATCCCGCAAACAAGATAACGGGGATAAACCTCAAGACACGCACATGCCACAAGCACCCGATTTAAACGGTGGTGACGACAGTGACGATCTCCCGTTCTGAAAGATAAAAGCTAAAAATTAAAAACTAAAAGTTTGAAGTAAACGATTTCGAACAAGGAAATCAGGCTTTAAACGATTAGTTTTTAGTTTTTATCTTTTATCTTTTAGTTTTTCTATGTATCTTTCGGCGATATTTAAGTTTAACCAATTATATAAATTTTGGACACAGATTATATTCCCCTTGCCGGGCAGATTTTTACAGGTGCATTCACCCTCATCGATTTAATTTTCGTCATTATCCTATTGCTTTTATTATTATGCTCGGCATTAATTTCCGGTTCGGAGGTTGCCTATTTCTCACTTTCTCCTTCGCAATTAAAATACTTGGAAGACAACGGGTACGAGAAGGCCCGCAACCTGCAACAGAAACCCAACCGACTACTCGCCACGATTTTAATATCCAACAATTTCGTGAACGTGGCCATTGTCGTGTTATCCACCTATCTGGTAAATTCATTATTTGATTTCTCGGCTTATCCCACGTTAGGTTTTATTATCCAAGTGATCGTGGTAACGTTCGTGATTTTACTGGCCGGAGAAATCATTCCTAAATTATACGCCAATCGTTCCCAGTTGAACATGGTGATTTTCATGGCAGGTCCACTGACCTTCCTGTCTCACCTGTTTCGTCCGCTATCCGCCCTGTTGATCGGTTCCACCTCTATTATCAGCAAGCGCATGGATAAAAAGGATAATTTATCCATCGACCAATTATCCAAAGCCTTGGAATTAACCAAGGACACGGCAATCAACGAGGAAAAAGACATTTTGGAAGGCATTGTCCGTTTTGGTAATATTGATGCGGTTGACATCATCCGTCCCCGCATCAACGTGATCGCCATTGACGGGAGTTCAAGCTACCAACAAGTGAAAGAGATCATCACGGAACACGGTTACTCACGTATGCCCGTGTACGAGGAAAATCTGGATAACATCACGGGAATCCTCTACGTGAAGGATTTATTACAACATCTGGATGAGAAAGAGGACTTTCACTGGCAGACCTTAATTCGTCCGGCCTATTTTGTCCCGGAAACCAAAAAGATCAACGACCTACTGGAAGAGTTCCAAACGAAAAAGGTACACTTGGCGATTGTTGTTGATGAATACGGGGGAACCTCCGGAATCGTCACGATGGAAGATATTATCGAAGAGATCGTGGGCGACATCAACGATGAATACGACGAACAGGAAATTGTTTACACGCGGGACAAGAATGGGGCATATATTTTCGAGGCTTCCACACTGCTGAACGATTTCTACAAAATCACGGACATAGAGGAGGATTCATTCCAAGAAGTGGAGGGAGATGCAGATACCTTGGCCGGACTGATCCTTGAAATCAAGGGGGAACTTCCTCACAAGGACGAGGTGATTACATACAAAGAACATCAATTCAAAGTACTCGAAGTTGATAATAGGCGAATCAAGAAAATTCAATACAAAAAGACCGGACAAGTCCCTCTCTCGCCTATAACTGCCCCGCCGATAAGCTAGGACAAGTACTCTACAAATATACACCCCTTACATAGCATGAACACCGGTTCGTGTTCATGCTATGTATATGCTATGTTCATGCTATGTTCATGAGCTAGACTATCGGCAGGGGAAGGGATACCCAAAGGCGGGCAAAGTGACGTTCATCGAACACTTTTAATTCCCACTAAAACATTGCCTTTCCATGTGCCGTGTAAGGAACATTTATTCCCAATATCTTACACAAGGTAGGTAATAAATCCGACATCGTGTAGTTCCCTTTCAAATCGGCCTTCACTCCCGCACCGTATAAATACAGGGGAACAATCGGACGCTTGGTATGCCGGAAATAAGTATCCTCCAACTCTTTCAGTTCCGAAACCCAAGTCGGATGGATACAGAAAAAGACATCTCCACTACGTTTGTGAGAAAACGAATTCTGAACCAACCGATTTACCCCTTCCGGGAAGGAAGTGTGCGTTAATGAATAGGCTGTCATGACTTTGGCTACCCCCTCGAACTCGATCATAAAATCAGCCACCTTATCCTGCATTTCTTTCAGATTTATCTTCTTCTGCTCGATCAGATCCCGGTTCAAATAAATTTGTCCCTGATCATAATCGGAAATCCAGTCACCCGGCCCGTAAACCAAACCCAAGTAAGACTTCAACAAGGCCACAGATTTAAATATACTAAAATAATCAGAATTCACTTTAATCTTCCGCAAATCCTCCGGCATCAATTCCCGCATCTCGGAAAAGGTCACGAACAGCGTGTAGTTTCCTTTCCCGACCCGGGCATCCAACTTACTTACCAATGCCGCAAGATCCATATCCAAACGGATCAACATATCCTTCTCCTCGCTCGAATCTATCGTGAAATCCCGGGACATATAGTCTAAACAAGAAAAGTTCAGGGCCAGCAAATCCGGATCATTATCCACTCCCAACCTTTCCTCGTCAATCAATTTTTCGGCCAACACCCGTACCAATGTATTTGCGTAAGGTGTAGCTTTCAAAACCCGGTAAGTATTATATTCCTTCTTTGCCCGGGCTATATCATAATAGAAATGATTCGTCAGGCGAATACGGGCAGCCGACTTATCCTCGTCAGACAACATCATCCATCCTTTATTCACAAAATGATCGCTCTCGACCCATGTATTATACATTCTCAACCATTCGGGTAATTCCGAACGATAATAAGAAGAGGACACCCATTTACCCGTTTTCTCGCTGAACCAGATGGCCATATCGGCACTACTTCCCCCACTTAGAACAGCTTCGTCACCATTCATGGCAATACTGAACACTCGGGACATGGGATTATTCCATTTCATGGCGCTCCCCAAGCTCATCGTCTGTAAATAATCGGGAGACAAACTTTTTATACTATCCGCCTGTTGATCACCGATTTCCGTATAACGATCGGATTGAGTAGAATACTGACGTTTCCGGCGTAAACGATCGTACCACGCCCTCGACACGATCCCATGTTCCGTGGGTAACATACCCGTGTAAATCGACGCATGATCCACCCCGGTTTGCGTGTAAAAATAGTTATAATTCATATTCACCCTGGCTCCTTGTTTCATGATCCGTTTCAAACCGTTATCCGACAATTCGTTAGCATACATATCCATCCATTCCGGATAAAAATGACTGATCACCACTCCCACTATCAATTTCGGTTTTTCTTCCGCAAAAACACCAGACACCCAAGCCAATACACTCGCTAATAACAATAACTTTTTCACGATCGTTTCTATTTTATAAATTCGTATTTCTGATCCCAAGTTTCAAATCCTCAGTATAGACACAAAAATAATCAGAATATGATAATTTACAACTTATAATTCTTTCAATTCTTAATTGTTTCGTATCTTTACGGCAAGAATCTAAAATAACCATATCCATTATGACTGAGAAAAAGTGCCAGTTGACAGAAAAACTGAGGAACTATGTTTATCGCTACGGAACTGAATTATCGGACGATAAATTGAAGAAAATGGGAACTTCTCTTGAGGAGATTAACGAGAATTTCTCAGACATGGAAGACATCGCGAAGAGTATCTTCGAGCAAGAGCGTATTGCTTTTGAAAAGATATTCAAAGAATACGATTTCGACGGATGGAACGCGATTGACATTCTACTACTGGTTGGAAACGAAATCCACCAGCGCTTTTTTAACGTGTCACCTTCCGTCAGCTACAAATTAGCCGAGGCGTTCCCAGAACTATTCGAACAGCACAAGCTGGAACGTTCCAATTTTATCTACGAAAAGATTAAAATTAACATCGAAAAGGGGATGCAACAAGGTATGTATAAAAACGACGTATCAAGTGAAATGGTTGCCCGCATGTATATTGCTAAACTGAATGATATTCACAATCAAGAGATCTACCCTCCCGAAGTCTTTGATTTCGCTACCATTTTCAACAATTTGATTGACGGGGTAATCAAAACCATCACGAACGAGGATGGATGGCAATATTACAAACAGCGTAAACAACTGTATAGCGTATTAAGTTTTAACAGGTAAAAAAGAAAACAATGAGTGCAAAATATCAAATCGATGACATTGATCGCAAGATCTTGTCTCATCTTGTAAAAAATGCAAGAATTCCCTTTTTGGAAATAGCCCGGGAATGTGGCATATCCGGAGCCGCCATCCACCAACGCGTGAAAAAGATGGAAGACTCCGGTATTATCGAAGGTTCCCGTTTTATCGTGAAACCCGACGCACTTGGTTTTGGAGTATGCGCTTTTATCGGGGTTATCCTTGACCACGCTCACACCTACAAGACTGTCGTGAAAGAGATTGAAAGCATCCCGGAAGTTACAGAATGTCACTTTATCACGGGCGGCTTTACCTTCTTGATTAAATTAAGATGTAACGATCACCAGCACTTGATGGATATTCTGATCAACACGTTACAGAACATCCCCGGTATCGCTAAAACCGAAACATTCATCTCCTTGGATCAGCTTATCGAGAAACAGATAGCCCTATCCCCACAGGACAAATAGTCGTTTTAAGTTAAATCAAACCGTCATATTTTTCTTCTTCCTGGATAGTTTTGGGGCAATTACTTTCAATACTCCAGGAAGTACTTTTACCTTTACCGGGGATTCCAAAATATACGGGTCTCCATCAATATGGGCTTTATTCAAGTCTCCTTCCAAAATCGCCTCCTTGCATTGGATTTCGCTAAAATAAGGAAGTCGGGCGATCTTGGAATTCATAAAGCAATAGAGGAAACGAGGTATTTGATAATATTTAGGCCTCTTCAAAATGCAAATATCAACCAGCCCGTCCCGTAACGAGGCTTTGGGGGCTATCGAGGCATTATTTCCATACTGGGAACTATTGGCAACACTCAAAACGAAACAATCTTCCTCCCACGTTTTCCCGTCTATATGAAACACGTAACGCTTACCGGGGTAACGAAACCACATATGTATGATTGAATAGATGTAGGAGAATATACCCCGGATCTTCATCCTACTAAAAAAGTGAGCCACTTCGGCATCAAAGCCGAAACCACTCACGTTCAACGAGTAGTGGCCATTAATCTCCACGACATCAATATCCGTGGTTTCACTTTTCAAAATCTGTTTCAACGCTTTATTCATCATCTGGGAAAAGCCTAAATGACGGGCAAAGCCGTTACCACTCCCCAAAGAAATCACGCCAAAAGCAATTCCTGTATTTATCAAGGCAGTACCGATTTCATTTACCGTACCATCTCCACCTGCCGCGATGATATGCGTGTAATTCTGATGCTTGGCCTGCTCCACGATCTCTTTCGCATGCCCGGCATATTCCGTGAAACGTATATTGTACTCGATGTGTTTGTACGCCGCAATATGCCTTATCCGGTAAGGAATCTCCCAGCCCAAACCGAACCCCGATATAGGATTCACGATAAACAATATTCGATAATGAACCATTTCAATTTTAGATTTATTGATTTTAGATTTTAGATTTCCACGCACAAACCTGACACTTTTTTGTCGCAAATCATAAATCTATTCATTGTCAATTTTCAATTGCTAATTGTCTTTCCGTCCGATTCCGTAATACATATAACCGAATTCTTTCATCTGTTCCGGACTGTATATATTTCTTCCGTCAAATATAATTTTATGCTTTAATGCTTTTTCGATAAAAGTAAATTTGGGAATCTTGAATTCGGCCCATTCCGTCACCACGATCAAGGCATCGGCAGCGGTCAGCGCATCGTACATATTATCCGCGTATTCGATACGATCACCAATCCGTCTCTTACACTCTTCCATGGCCACCGGATCAAATCCTCGTACCACGGCTCCGGCCTCCACTAATTTATCAATCAACACCAATGAAGGCGCTTCCCGCAAATCATCCGTACCCGGTTTAAACGATAAACCCCACATGGCAAAACGTTTTCCCGTCAAATCCGTCCCGAAGTGTGAAGTGATCTTTCTAAACAACACGCTCTTTTGTTTCTCGTTCACCCGCTCCACCGCTTTCAGTAACTCTAAGCTATGTCCATGATCATCTCCCGTACGAATCAACGCTTTCACGTCCTTCGGGAAACAAGATCCCCCGTAACCGCATCCGGCATTCAGGAACTTCTTCCCGATACGAGAATCACTACCGATACCTTTCTTCACGGCCTCCACGTCAGCCCCGACAATCTCGCACAAATTAGCAATGTCATTCATAAACGAAATACGGGTAGCCAGCATCGAGTTCGCCGCGTATTTAGTCATTTCCGCCGATAATATATCCATGAAATAAATCGGTGTGTTATTCAATATAAAAGCATGGTATAAACGTTCCATGACCCGACGGGCACGATCGCTCTCCACCCCGATCACCACGCGATCCGGAGAGATAAAATCGTTCACCGCATCCCCTTCCTTCAAGAATTCCGGATTAGAAGCCACGTCAAATGCCACCTCGACACCTCGTTTTTCCAAAGCTGCTTGAATTACTCCTTTCACCTTGTAATTCGTTCCCACGGGCACCGTTGATTTCGTCACCACGACAATATAATCATTTATGAGTTCCCCGACTTCACGAGCCACATCCAGCACGTAGTGCAGGTCCGCACTCCCATCCTCATCAGGTGGGGTTCCCACGGCAATAAAAACAGCATCTGCATCCTTCAATGCCTCTTTCAACGACGTAGTGAAAAAGAGGCGTCCGTCTTCCCGGTTCCGGGTAACCAACTCTGCCAACCCTGGTTCATAAATAGGCATTCCCCCATTATTCAACAACTCGATCTTGGCATTGTTAACATCGACACACGTTACAGTTACTCCCGTTTCGGCTAAACACGTTCCGGATACAAGTCCGACATAACCGGTTCCAACAACAGCTATTCTCATATTATCTATTTTATCTCCCTAATTAGGGTCTGATTTTTCGCTCTCGCAAAAATATAAATTTAAAATGAACAATAAGTTCCCATACCGTTTTTTTATTTAATTTTGCCTTAACGATAAAATAAACATTAGCAGCATGAAAAAAAGAATTCTTCTTTTTCCTTTACTATTCTTGATGATCACGATCTTTTCGTGCAAAGATAAAACCAAGGAACAAAGCAAGCTAGAGTATAGCAAATACATTTCCGGCTTTACACAGGGAATGATAAAATCTTCCGACCCGATCTATGTTCGGTTGGAAAATAACATTCTACAAACCGGGGACAGCCTTCCCGTGCAAGTTGAAAAATTACTAAAGATCTCCCCGAAAGCAGAGGGAACCGTATCTCTACGGGACGGTAACATTATCGAGTTTACCCCCACCAAGCCTCTAAAAAACGGGCAAACATACGACATCAGTCTCTACCTGGACAAACTCTGCAAAGTCCCTACCGACTTGTCAACCTTCCGTTTCAGCGTGAAAGTCCTCCCTCTCGTATTCGCGTTCCAAGAAGGCAGCTTGAACATCGACCCCACGGATAACAACAGATTTTCCTACCGGGCCTCCATCACGAATTCTGATGCCGTGGCCCCCGCCGAAATAGAACTACTCGTGAAAGCGACGATCAATGGTTTGTCCCACAAACTAGAATGGGAACACACGCCCTACATCCACTACTTCACGGTTCCGGACATCAGTCGGACAAACGAAACACAATCACTGGAGTTAAGTTTCAATAAAAAGGTGAAAAACGGGAACGATTTGATCGTGGAGATCCCCGGTTCAAAAATATTTTCCGTACTGGAAGTCAAAGCGAGTGATGAAAACTCCCAGACCATAGACGTCACCCTCTCGGACAACGTGGATGCCTCTCAAGATTTACAGGGATTAATCACCGTGGACGGGGTAAATCGCCTAAACTTCAACGTGCAGGGTAACATTATCCGAGTATATTCCAACGAACGGGATAAGATGCAAGGTGTCGTTCAAGTAAATATCTACAAAGGTATCAAAAACTCATTCGGTGAAAAATTGAAATCGGATGCCACCTACAACGTCAGTTTCGCCTCCGCCAAACCTGCTGTTGCCTTTATCGGCGAGGGAACATTTACGCCGGCCGAGGGAAACGTGCTGATCCCCTTCTCCGCGGTAGCGTTGAAAGCCGTGCAATTGCGGGTCGTGAAGGTATTCAACCAAAACATGAACTTCTACTTGCAAGACGGTAATTATAATTACAGTAGCGATTACCAACTACGCCGGGTGGGATGTATCATTCTGGATAAGAAAATCCCACTTGAAAAAGAAGGACACCCAATAAATGCGAACAAATGGCAGGACTACACGATAAACCTGGCAGACCATATACAACTGGAAAAAGGAGTTATCTACCGGGTTCAACTGAAATTCCAAAAATCCTACACAACCCTAGCCTGCGCTAACGAGGGGGATGGAATCACGGAAAACGATTGGGATTCCCAGTCTGATTATGACTATTATGATGACGACGATTATTACTATAATTACCCGTCCGACTACTCGTGGGAAGAACGGGACGATCCCTGTTCCAACTCTTATTACTACGTGTCCGATCGTTTCCCCAGAAGAAACTTGATTGTCACCTCACTCGGCCTCACCGCCAAAACCGGAAGTGACGGTAAATACGTGGTAGCCGTGAACGACCTGCTCACGGCTGCACCCGTGGAAAGTTGCAAGATACTCTTCTTCAATTACCAGAACCAGAAGATTGATTCTGCCGTAACCAACAATTCGGGAATCGCAACCGCACGAGTACAAGGGAAACCGTTCATCGTGCTTGCCATCAAGGGAAACGACAAGGCCTATTTAAAAGTAAGCGATGCAACTTCTCTATCATACAGCAACTTTGACATCAGTGGCGAAGTCGTGCAACAGGGAATAAAAGGTTTCATTTATGGAGAACGGGGCGTGTGGCGTCCGGGAAATGAAATACACCTCTCTTTCATGCTGGAAGACAAAGAGAAGGTGATTCCCGTGGGACACCCCATCATTGCCGAACTCTACGACCCGAATGGTAACGTGGTTCAAACGAAACGGGAAGGACGTAACGAACACGGTCTCTATTGTTTCACTTTCAAAACAGACGAGCAAGCCGTCACGGGTTACTGGCGGGCAGTTGTACGTATCGGGGGAGTCTCCTTCTGGAAAACCGTCCGGATCGAAAGTATCAAACCGAATCGCCTCAGTATCGTGACCAACCTGTCGAATGACATTTTGGGAAATGGTATCCCGGATAATTCCATTCCCGTGCAAACCCGTTGGTTGCATGGAGCCAAAACCAGCTCGCTAAAGGTCAACACCGAATTAAAGTTATCCCAGAGTAACACCACGTTCCCGGGATACAAAGAATATAGTTTTGATGATCGATCTCGTTATTTTAACGCGACCACAACGACCTTCTTTGAAGGAACTACTGATGCGGAGGGTAATTTTACCCTATCGGCTGATGAAATCAGCACGGAGAACGCACCGGGAATGTTGAATGCACTCCTCACGCTACGGGTATTCGAACCCGGTGGGGACTTCAGCATCACGACAACCGGATTCAAATATTCACCTTATGAAGAATATGTCGGCGTGAAACTTCCTGATTCCGAGGACAACTGGTACTCTGCCGGCAAACCGATCCCCATCGCGGGAGCCGTGCTTACGGCCGACGGGAAGCCGGTATCTGACAGAGAAATCGAAGTTGAAGTCTATACCTTGGAATGGCGCTGGTGGTGGGATTCCGAAAGAGACAACATCGGATCGTACGTGAACCGCTCCTACCGTAAACCGGTCTTCAATAAAATCGTGAAAAGCCAAAATGGCAAATTCAATATTGACGTTACCTGCAACCAGTGGGGACGCTACTACGTGATCGCGAGAGATAAATTCTCCGGCCATTCCTCCGGAACTACCTTCTACGTGAGTTCTTGGCGGAACGACATGAACATCCCGGGTATGGCCACCCTACTCACCTTAACCAGCGATAAGAAAGCATACCGTGCCGGAGAGAAAATAAAAATCACCTTCCCTTCTTCTGAGGGTAGCGTGGCGCTCGTGAGCGTTGAAAACGGGAAAACCGTGAAAGACATATTCCGTGTACCTACATCTGCCGGTTCCACCTCTTTCGAGATCGAGGCGACCAGTGAAATGTGTCCCAATATCTACGTCAATGTCTCCCTCATTCAACCTCACAAGAATCGGAACAATGACAAGCCGATTCGTCTGTATGGCGTACTGAACATCAATATTGACGATCCTAACTTACGCCTGACCCCAAAGATCGATATGGCACAGGAACTTCGCCCGTCACAGGATTTCACGGTTTCCGTGAGCGAAAAGGACGGAAAACCAATGACTTATTCCATTGCCATTGTTGATGAAGGATTGTTATCCCTGACCTCCTTCAAGACCCCGAACCCCTTCCCGGCATTCTATGCCAGAGAGGCTCTCGGAGTAAAGACGTGGGACTTCTACGATGATGTCATCGGAGCCTTCGGGGGACGTTTGGAGAAAGCATTTGCCGTGGGAGGTGACGAATCCCTGGAACCGGAAGAAAACCGGAAAAGCGATCGTTTTACTCCCGTGGTAATCTTCAAAGGCCCGTTCACCATCAAGAGCGGGGAAAAGAAAACGCACACCTTCCGGATGCCGGAATACATCGGGGAAGTACGCACAATGGTCGTTGCCGAAGACAACGGATGCTATGGTTCCGCCTCGCAAAGCACGAAAGTCAACAAACCGTTGATGCTCAACGTCACGATGCCTCGTTTGTTCACCCCGGGAGACGTGATCGAAATTCCGGTAACCCTGTTCGCCATGAAAGAGAACATCAAGAATGTTACCGTGAACATCAAAACCGACGATAAGATCGAAATCATTGAACCCGCAAGCAAAGAAGCACACTTCTCCGGCACGGGAGAACAGATCATATTCTTCAAGGTAAAAATCAAGGAAAACATCGGAAAATCCACGTTGACCTTCACGGCACAAAGCGGTTCGGAGAAAGCCCATTTCAGCTGTGATGTTGACATCCGCATACCGAATCCCAAGGTGACCCGGGTAGACGCACGGGAAGTGGCAAGCGGTGAATCCATCACATTCAACAACACGATGGAAGGTTTGGAACCCGCCTCATTCCTCGAAATCACCTCTATCCCGGCACTTAATTTGGAACAACGTCTCGGCTACTTGATTCGTTACCCGCACGGATGCGGAGAGCAAATCACCTCTGCCGTGTTCCCGCAGCTCATGCTCGACCGAATTATGGACCTCAGCGAGGCTCAAAAAGTTACCGCAGAATTGCACGTGAAAGACGTTATCACCCGCTTGCGCAACTACCAAGTAAGCAACGGTGGGTTCAGCTACTGGTCGAACTCCAGCTACGTTTCAGACTGGGTTTCCACCTACATCACGGACTTCCTGATTCAAGCCGAGAAAGTCGGTTATCGAATCCCGACTTCCATGAAAAACTCCGCTCTTGACTACCTGGCAAAACAAGCAAATGCTTGGCGACGGGGGGATTACTACTCGGAAATCGAACAATCCTACCGCCTCTACGTGCTTGCACTTGCCGGTAAACCCAATATGGCAGCAATGAACCGGATGAAGGAAGATACCTACAAAAACCCGATCGCCCGCTGGCAACTGGCAGGAGCCTACGCCTTGGGCAAACACGAAAAGATTGCCAAAGCGTTGATCGCCAATCTTCCGGCAGAAGCTGAACTATATCGTCAGCTTGGCAGATGTTACGGCTCTGACCTTCGTGACAACGCGATCATCATGCAAAGTATGATCAACATGGACATGAAAGACGAGGCATACAAGCTCATGCAGAAAATGGCCCGCAAATTCGCCTCTAACGAATGGTTGAGTACCCAAGAAAGTGCTTTTGGCCTGTGTGCCATCGGCAACTACGTGGAACGCTACTTCAAGGATGGTAACGGCATTGATGTCCAGATCGGGAAAGACAACTACAAGACGGCAAAAACCGTGTTGCAAAAAGAGTTGGCCGTGAAGAACAACAAATCGGAAGTGACCGTGAAAAACAACTCTTCGGGAACACTCCACGTGCGCACCATCAACAGCTCCACGCCATTGGGAGTGATCACGCAAAGCGAAATGTCCGGGTTGAAAATGACGGTCAATTACTACCGCAACGGCACTCGGAACAACGAACTCAATTATAAACAAGGAGAAGACGTCGTGGCCGAAATCACGATCCAGAATACCGGCAATATCGGTTTATACGAGGAATTGGCATTAACTTTCATGTTCCCCTCCGGTTTCGAGTTCCTCAATGAACGTCTCACGACAGGCGTGAACCCGTTCCAAGGAACCGACAACGTGGACATCCGGGATGACCGGGTATACCTCTATTTCTCGTTGAAACAAGGCCAATCGAAAACTTTCAAACTTCGCTTTAATGCAGCGTACTCCGGAACTTACCTACTTCCGGCCATCACCTGCTCGGCGATGTACGATAACTCGATTACCGCCACCCTACCGGGGAACACGATCACGATAAACAGAGAGTGATTAATTTTAAATTTTAGATTTTAGATTGAATGATTTCTGAATAAACAAAGGCCTTGTGTACCAGTTTTCAGTTTCTTCAATCTAAAATCTAAATTAATAACCTGCAACTTGTAACCTACCAACCTCTAACTTGACTTCGGCAACATTTAATACATTTTTAAGAAAAAATTCATGCTTATTATTTAGAAATAGTCTACATTTGTCAAGCAAACGATTTAGATATGCGTCGAGAAAATGTAAATAAACTGATACACTTGTTCCTGCTAGCTCTGTTTTTGAGCTATTACGGAAGTATCACCTTTTTCTCGCATTATCACGTGGTTAACGGAGTCACGATTGTCCATTCCCATTTCTTTTGCGGTCACACCGATGCTGACGGGAAAGCCGATCACACGCACTCCCCCAAGGAGCTGACGTTAATCGCCTACTTAACCACTTTCATCACCTTGATTAGTGCCGCTTTGGTCGTACAGATCTCTTTCTCGATAACCCTGAGACATTACCATATCCGGAATCAGGCAGATGAACCGGACAAACATATTTTCACCTTAAGCCAACTCAGGGCCCCTCCCATTCTTGCATAATTATTTCTCCAGACTAAAAAGCATTTCTCAAAGAAATGCAAGGGACTATAATTGTCTCCAGGCGGGTAGGTCTCATGCCAAGCCATACTTTTTCCAAGAAGGGAAAATTATGGCCAAATATTAGGACATCCCTCTTGTTATCAGTCTAGTAAGCACAAAATTGCGTGCTTTCTTCTTAGAAAAAAATACCCCTCTTTCCCGGACAGGAATGAGGTATAAAATAATTACGTACAAATGAAAAACTTACTTACACTCGTTATATTACTTTTCCCAGCCCTTTACGGTTGGGCTGATGAGGAAAACACCGTGAAGAAAACCACGGATGCTCATATCACCGGACACATTATCCTGAAAAAAACCGGTGAACATCTCCCCTTCATGACCATATTGTTGAAGGGAACCAACATCGGTACGGCCACGGACGAAACCGGGCATTTTTTCTTGAAAAACCTGCCGGAAGGAAAATACACACTCCGCGTACAAGGGGTTGGTTATAAAAGTGCAGAGAAAGAAATCGTGATCGTGAGAGGGAAAACCCAAGAAGTTAACTTCGAAATCAGCGAGGATGCCGTTATGCTTGATGGAGCAGTGGTCACCGCTAACCGGAATGAAACGGATAGAAGGGAAGCCCCCGTTATCGTCAATGTACTATCACCCAAAGTATTCGAGAACACGAACTCCGTATGTTTGTCCCAAGGATTAAACTTCCAGCCGGGCCTACGGGTTGAAAACAACTGCCAAAACTGCGGTTTCCAGCAAGTGCGCATCAACGGGCTGGACGGTCCCTATTCCCAGATATTGATTGACAGTCGCCCTATGTGCAGCTCGCTTGCCGGAGTGTACGGCTTAGAACAAATTCCCGCCAATATGGTAGAACGAGTAGAAGTACTACGGGGTGGAGGCTCCGCCCTCTTCGGGTCAAACGCCATCGCCGGAACAATCAACATCATCACGAAAGAACCCTTGTACAATTTTTTTCAGGTTGGGCACACTCTTTCCGCCATTGACGGGGAAAGTTTTGACAACGTGACCTCCTTCAACGGGGCCATCGTCAACGATCAACGGGATGCCGGAATCTACCTGTTCGGAATGGTTCGTGACCGCCAAGCTTACGACCACGACGATGATGGTTTTTCCGAACTGGGAAAAATAAACAGCACGACACTCGGTTTCAAGACGTACTACAAACCGACCCATTTCAGTAAATTCACCCTAGAATATCATCATATCAAGGAATTCCGTCGAGGAGGAAACAATTTAGACAGACCACCTCACGAGGCCGACGTGGCAGAGCAAGCCGATCACAACATTCATGGCGGGAGCTTGAACTACACACTCTCGTCAAAGGACTACAAACACCGCTTGAACGTGTACTCTTCCATCCAGAACATAGGACGTGAATCCTACTATGGAGCCGGACAAGACACGAACGCTTACGGGAAGACCAAAGACTTCACGGTTGTGGGCGGAGCCCAGTATTCCTACGACTTCGACAACTTCCTGTTCATGCCCTCTTCCCTCACCGCGGGAGTAGAGTACTCCTACAATAAACTGAACGACCTCATGCTAGGTTACCACAGGGAAATCAATCAAGAAGTTTCCGTGTACAGCGCATACCTTCAGAACGAGTGGAAAACCGGACAATTCAGTTTTCTATTAGGCGGACGTCTGGATAAAAACTCGGAAATCGACGATCCGATATTCAGTCCCCGCTTAAACATTCGTTATAACCCGATCCCCGATTTAAGCCTGCGAGCAAGCTATTCCGAGGGATTTCGGGCTCCCCAGACCTACGATGAAGACCTTCACGTGGCAGCCGTCGGCGGGGAAGTGACCCTAATACAAGTGGCAAAGGACTTGAAGACCGAACGTTCCCGCAGTTACAGTGCATCCGTGGATTACTACACCACCTGGGGCCCCGTACAGATCAACCTCCTACTGGAAGGATTCTACACCAGCCTCCACAACCCCTTCGTGCTGGAAGAGATCGAATCGGATGACGAGAACAAAATACTGGAACGCCGTAACGGGTCGGACGCCGTGGTGAAAGGATTCAACCTTGAAGGCAAGATCGCCCCGCACAAATCCGTACAACTACAATTCGGGGCCACCCTGCAAAGTAGTAAATACGATGAACCCGTCGCATGGAGTAAAGACCCCGACGTGGAAGCCTGTCGCAAACTGTTACGCTCACCCGATCAATACGGCTACGCCACGCTAAACCTGCTCCCGTTCAAAAACTTCTCGGCAGCCCTCTCCGGGACTTACACGGGTTCCATGTACGTGGGGCACTCGGCCGGGTACATCGAGAAAGACGTGTTGGAAAAAACGGACTCCTTCTTCGACGCCACGATTAAACTGGCATACGACATCAAGGTTGGCAGAGGTTACACAATTCAGTTCAATATCGGGATGCAAAACGTGTTCGACAGTTACCAGAACGATTTCGACAAGGGGGAATTCCGAGATTCCGGTTACATTTACGGTCCGGGCTTGCCAAGAACTTATTTTGCAGGCCTGAAATTCGGAATATTCTAAAAATACAGTATCAAGATTTCACTTTATCGACAAAGGGCCGAACTCGCAAGGTTCGGCTCTTCCTCCTTAGTATTAAAGCGTACTTGCCTCGGTATTTCACTGGTGACTCGTTAATATATCCTTCACGTTTCAAGATAAAATCAAATAAAAATACACCACCGCCATCCATCCACTTCCCGTTAACTTCCCGTTGACTTTCCATTGACTTACTAACGAGACACACCTACAACACCTATTCAATCACGGCAAAATACCAACGAAAGTACATGAAAAAAGCCATACCTTTTCGGCATGGCTTTTATTGAATATAGAATGTTGGTTATCTGATCTTTCCCGTTATTCAACCACACATTCACTAACTTCTTCTGTCGCCACCATCTTACTCTTATCCTGGTTCAAACCCTTGTTTTCACCCGTTTCACCAGTATTTTTCAGGGTATAGGTTCCACTATCTTCCCGGTTAACCGTTTCTGAAGTGTTTTTCCCGTATTCAGTCCAGAGCAGTTTTACCGGTACAGACGTCTGTCCCTCAGGCACGATAGATGTCAAGTCGAAAGAAACCCGTCCCCGACCCCAGGAATAATTCCCTCGATCGTTACCCGTGTCAGGCCTTTCACCGTAAGCATTATGACGCAAGGTCACGTAAACCGTGTCATTATGAGCCACCACGTCATCCTGTACCAAATTAATGAAGTGTTTCTCTTTAGACCCGTCTTTTACCGGAATCCGGAACTCGACATTCAAGTATCTTCCACCGAACCACGCTTCCCGCACGTTGATCGGATCATTACCAATACTATCTTGCCGTACTTCCTCATCTTCATTAATAAAAGACTGTTTTACCGGCACCTTCGTCAACACGTCATCAAACCCGTAAAGACGAATGTAATAATTCATATTACCTTCCAACCCGGTCTCGTCACGTTCGCTACCCACGATCGAGTAATTCACGTACACCCGAAGATCTTCTTCCACCCCGTCAAAATTAATAGGCATCCCTTCCGTCACGATCAGCCGGTTACCATCGTCCCGACGAATGGCAAACTTGGAACGGCTTCCATTATCAATTTTTTCGAGGTTACCATAACTAAGCCATGAGCTACCTCCGCCCACGTAGTAATATTCGTCATCATCGTCACAAGCCGTAAAACCCATCACGATCAACGAACAAATAAGTGCAAATTTCCATGTTTTATTTTTCATAGCTGTTTTTTTAATACATTAAATAGATGCTTACATTTTTAGAAAGTTGCGTCAACAGGCTATATTATTGCTTTTTTTAAAATTCGTTTCAAAATATTCAGACCCTCAAAAGCAACAAGTTACCAAATATTAAAACACCCCAGAACAAGGCCAAAACCGACAACTTGTAACTTGCAACATACAACTAAATCTATATCTTTGTAACAAAATAATGCCTATGAAATACTCGCTCGTTATATTTTCTTTCTTATTTCTGATTATTTTCACGTTTTCCTCCACGGCACAGGAAACGGCCAAGGCAAACAAGGGAGAAGGAGTTCTGCAATTTTTAAAACGTTTCAATCGCACGAAATCATTTCATTTCGACCGTTTCATCGAACTGAACCGGGATAAGCTGGACAAAAATAACGGGCTAAAACTCGGTGTCACATACACCCTCCCCCCTTTGCAAAACGAGGGTAACGAACCTCTATTCGGAGAGAAATTGGCAAAATATACCATTGATTCCGACGAGTTAAACGGGGCCTGCTTTTATCTCGTGAGCGGACACGGGGGACCGGATCCCGGGGCCATCGGAGAATTACGAGGCCACCCGTTACACGAGGACGAGTACGCCTATGACATCATGCTCCGTCTGGCCCGTAACCTCATGTCAAAAGGAGCCAAAGTACACATCATTATCCAAGACGCGAAGGACGGCATACGCAACGACAAATTCCTTGACGTCAGCGACAGGGAAACCTGTATGGGACAAGTCATTCCCTTGAACCAAGTCAAACGTCTGCAACAACGTTGCGACAAGATCAACGAACTATTCAAGAAAGACAAGGAACACTATCGCCGGGCTCTTTTTATTCACCTCGACAGCCGGAGCGAGAGTAAGCAAATTGACGTGTTTTTCTATCATTACGACGGAAGTGCCAAGGGCAAACATCTGGCAAACACGCTACAAAATGTTTTCAACCGGAAATACGACAAGCACCAACCTCTCCGGGGTTTTTCCGGCACCGTGTCCCCACGTGACTTGTTCGTAATCAAGCAATCCCTGCCCGTTGCTGTCTTCGTCGAGCTTGGCAATATCCAGAACAGCCGGGACCAGCAACGTTTCCTACTGGACGATAACCGACAGGCTCTAGCAAACTGGATGTGCGAGGGACTTATCGAAGATTATAAAAACTACAAGAATAAATAATTGGTGATTATATACCATTTTGTCGTGAAATGCGAATTCCGGAATACCCCCAAGTATTACTACTCGTTATCAAATGAAAAAAGGATGAACACCTAGGGTAAACATCAAATAATCACAGGCTAAAAACTTATTAACTGCAATGCAAATACGTTCGTGAACGTCTTTGAAACGTCTTTGATTCGAAGTTAATACGTCTTTAATCCCTAAGTACATCGAATACGCAACGAGTAAACACCGTGTTTTATCCTGAAAAGTTTATTGTAAACTGGAGTAAACCAGTTTTAGGAAACTACAAGACATTTATTGTTTCCTCCTCAATTACTGCAGCTGTATTTTGAGGGTTAAGTAATTTTATAACATAAAGTTTTCCAAGATAAAACGACTACTCTGTTTTTATCCATCGAGTAAACCCTAAATCAGGTATATCGACAGGCTCTTTTAATTCGTCTAAAATTGAACATGCCAGTTGTCTTATCTGTTTCCACAATTCCCCATGCTCAAAATACGTTAAAGACCAAAATAATGGTTTTCCAGACATTTTTTCAAATAACAGATCTAATTCTCTTAACAATTCAAATCCTCGAACCGATACCATTGAGTTCTGTTTTATTTGAGGTACCATTAAATAAACATCATCAAAACCCAAAGCTATTTCATCCGGAACCAGAACGAAATCAGGCAACACTTGTATTTGCTTTTCTGCTGGTAAAGCAATTAATTTCAGATTCTGAACAAGTACATAATAAATATCTTTCGCATCCATTTCATTACTATTTAAAAATTCTAATACTTTTTTGTCCCCTCAAAAACTTTCGAGTAAGGATATCAGCGTGTTACCGCTCGCATGACACAATACCCGCATACATCCAGGGTGATCCAATTTCATGTAATAGTAAACGTAACCGCCCGTCGATTTACGAGTTAAACCCTCGGGATGCACCAGGTAAAGCAACGTCTCGCCCGAGTACACCAGGGGACCCCTGTAACAAGTCAAAGAACTCCCCACACGTGTCGCCAGCTTCTCGCCGAAAGACGTGTAAATATAAAAAACTTTTTCATTACCTACACGCACTTCTTCCGGCAAGTTCAAGATATTATAACTGATACTCGCTCCTCGAAGATTCTATCGCATAAATTATTCTAGAAATCGTTTGTATTATCTATTTTCATTATTTCAAGAATTTTATTTTCATCGGATAAATCCCAATACCACCATTTATCTGGGTTATTGAATTCAGCATTAAATCTTCTCTGGTATGCTATTCGAAATAAAGATAATAATAAATAAAGAATTTTTCTCCACTCATTTTCGGGTAATCCAATTATCCTTAATAAATTATGATGAGATACACCTTTCGTAAGCAATACACAAGGAGTATATGTTGGTTTTAATTGACTAGAAGTAATAGCCTCCTCTATATCCTCGTCTTGAGGCTTTGATTGCATAATCAAATAAAGTATACCTACAAAAAAATCTCGTTGCCCATTATAACTTAACTGCTCAAAAACATACCAAACATCTTCTGCTTGAATCAATTCTTGACCATACTTGTTAATCAATAATTCATATTCTAATTTCATCGTTTCTTCGGATAAAAGGTTATATAAGGTTTTGTTACATCCAAAGGTACTTTAAACAAATCAATCCGTCTTGGCGTGTTATCAAGAAAAGATTTCGCCCCAGGCAAAGAATTTTTTATTTTTTTCCAATTTTTATTAGTTATCCCTTCAATCACATAATCCCAATCAGAATAAGCATTGGCTGTTCCTTTTGCCCTACTACCAACAAGATGGATCTCTTTTCCTATTCTAGTTGCAGCGTTTTCAATTCTTTCTATCTCCGATAAAGATAAATTACCATAAAACACCCGACCCCCTCCCTTAGCAGCCCCCGCACCGCTCTCCACCGCCATGCTAAGAATCTTGAAGTGATTCTTTATCCTGAACATTTTGGCAAAATCACCAAGATAAGGGATCAACCCCACCCCGCTTACCATCGCGTTCAAAAGGTCTCCTGTTGAGCGTAAAGAGAGGCACTCAAGGCATCGGCAATACCCGTGGGATCAACGATGCCCACGATATCAAGGGCGGCAAGCAAGATCTCGTCACCCT
>QWCY01002743.1_pt1 | contig 26281 bp, 17 predicted proteins | sample 1972631 | NCBI WGS metagenome assembly QWCY01 (sample SAMN09866696, study PRJNA288562) | Human gut metagenome isolate pre1_stool, whole genome shotgun sequencing... | isolation source: gut | host: Homo sapiens | place: USA: California
CATGATCAGCTGCAGCTCAGTCTCTCGCTGAGCAATCTCCTCCATAGTCGGGATCGGATCACGATGAGGATGGGTGATACGACCGAGCAGCTTCGTCTCAACCTCTCGCCACGTCGGCGACTGGTGCTGACCATCTCGTATGCCTTCTCAGCTGGTGACCAAGTTAAGCCCGTACGCACCGAAAGCGCGGCGACGCTCTCACTCGAGCGACCCGTCTTGTAGCAACGCTGTTCGTTGGTATGTCCGTCTCGGTAAAAACAGATCGCAAGAGCAGAATTACCCTTTCGGGTATTGTGAGGGGGACAAAAGCTTTCGAACTTTGCATCTGTAAAACAAAAACAACCCCTCCCAGAGGGGAGCGTGTAAGCCGAAAAACGCTAAACCCAAAGAGTAGGCACAACTAAACAGATACTGAAACAATGAACAAGAAAATCTGGACTCTCCCTCATTGTCGCACTCCTCGGGAGCCTTAACACATGGGCTCAGGAAAGCACGGCAACAAAGTACACTCCTAAAGAGCTATTTGGCTTTCATGCCTCAGTAGCTCCAATGGGTATGGGCGTACTCCTATCTCCTGCACTGGGTACAACTACAGATCAGTTTACTTATCCACAAGTGGGTGGACGGGTGCAAGCTGGTTGGCTCCTAAACAAGAAGTCCCTAACGCTCCCCACGCTTGTAGCTAGTTATGCCTATGGCATCAATCAAGACAAGGCAACAGCAGGGCAACTCAAGTCTATGTCTCTCTTAGATCTTGGTATATTGCTGTCCGATAAAAGTCAGAAAGGGCATACCAAGGGGTCTGAACCGTAGAATTGAAGCGGTTGGACTTTCTATTTTTGATTTCCAAGCCCCCCTTTTGAGCAAAACGCCTTCTTGAACTCCAAATATTACTGATTTTTCAAGAGTGCCGTTTTACAAACAATGTCCTTCAATGAGAAAATCGGCTGTCCGATAAAGATAAGCAGCCTTTTCACTGTCTGATTAGCTCTATAGAAGAGAGAAATCCCTTATAACAGACATTTGATGGGCTCTGTGCTATAATCAAAAATCTGACAAGCTGGGAACTCGGCTGTTCGATGAAATAAACTCTTCTTTCGCTGAAAAAACTTTTATCGGACAGCAATAATCTTGGTACAGAATTCAATCCATGGTCTTTCTATGAGTCGAATAGTCAAAAGCATGTGGTTGTTGTTCGGGTCGGTGCTTACGTCTCTATGTGTAGTACCAAGTTTGAGCAAGACAAGACAATGCACCACCGCTGGGGTATCTCCCGTCGTATCGCTCTCGGGTATCTCTACCAAATGGATTGTGGTACTCGCCTTGGGGTAAACATATACAACCATGCAGGGCACTACTTCGGTAAGCGTCCTCAGGAGGGCTCTCCTGTACCTGTCTACACGGAAGAGCTAGGCTTAGCTTTTGACCTTTACTTGTAAGCCGCCAATGCCTATCAACGTCAGAGTACAATAAGAAGACACAAGATAGGCTATACGACAACTCTTCTTTAGCTCATTGAGCAGGTCAGAGAGGATACCTACCCTCTTTGGCTTGCTCAATTGCTTTTTCCTCCTCCTGCTCGTTATGGCGGGAGCATGGGGCTGCACACCAAAAGCGCAGCGACGCTCTCACTCGAGCGATCCGTCTTGTAGCGACACCGTTCGTCGGCTCGTCCCTGTAGCGGGCTACACACTTTGGATCGTTACTTTGGTGATTTGCAGAGTTGAATATACGGCTTCAACCAGTTGCTCTTACAAGGAGGAAAGTCGTACCTTTGCGAAAAGGATCCTAATCCTGTTGATAAATGAGCTTGCAGTAGTAATGCGAATAGGTGTAGTAGACTTGTTTTGTGGCATAGGAGGACTGAGCTATGGTCTTAGAGAGGCAGGACTTCAAATCTTGGCTGGCTATGACCTTGATCAAACCTGTGCTTTCGCCTATGAAAGGAATAACAATGCTCAGTTTATCTACAAAGATATTCGGATGGTTTCGGGCAAAGAAGTTTCAACGCTTCTAGCAGAAACGGATGTTAAAGTCTTAGCAGGCTGTGCTCCTTGTCAGCCATTTTCTTCTTATGCATTCAAGAACAAGAAGAAAGATCCTAACAAGTATGATTTGCTGTACGAATTTGGACGTTTAGTAAAAGATGTACAGCCTGATCTGGTGACAATGGAGAACGTCTCTCAGATTTTGACTTTTAAGGAAAAACCCGTTTTAGAAGACTTTGTCTCCTTGTTGAAGGACGAAGGCTATTTCGTCTATATGAATAAGATATTCTGTCCAGATTATGGAATTCCCCAAAATAGAAAACGTTTGGTTCTGTTAGCATCTAAGTTTGGTGAGATAAGTCTGATTCCTCCGACTCATAAGCCATCGAATTACCTCACAGTAAAAGATGCCATTGGGGACTTACCCGCTCTTAGAGCTGGAGAGGTTGACAGGTACGATCCCCTTCATCGATCCAAGTCATTGTCTCCACTCAATCTAAAACGTATCCAACGCACCCCTTATGGAGGTGGTTGGCAAGATTGGCCAGAAGACTTACGTCTAGAGTGTCATAAGAGAGAAAATGGCAAAAGCTTTGGCAGTGTATATGGGAGAATGGTATGGGAGAAGCCTGCACCCACAATGACAACTCTCTGTACTGGGTATGGTAATGGTCGTTTTGGACACCCAACGCAAGATAGAGCTATCTCTATAAGAGAAGCCGCATTACTCCAGACTTTTCCCAAGTCCTATCAGTTCTTTTCTGACGAAAAAGACGTTTCTATAACTAAAGCCTCAAGATACATTGGTAATGCCGTCCCTCCGAAGTTAGGAGAGGTTATTGGTAATAGCATTATCAAGCATCTATTTAACAGTAAAAGCACCATATGAATACTTCCTATACATTCAACATTTCATTAAGTATCCTCAATCACTTAGGACGAAACCTTTATAGAAGCTTTATCACCATATTGGGCGAGGCTATATCTAATGCTTGGGATGCAGATGCCAAGCGTGTTTCTATTACGATAGATCGCGACAAGAGTTTATTGATTATCAGAGATGATGGCATTGGGATGACTTCTAAAGATTTCCAAGACAAATTTCTGAGAATAGGATATTCAAAGCGCCAATTAGGCGATTCAAAAACGCCAAATGGTCGACCCTTTATCGGTCGCAAGGGCATTGGAAAGCTCGCCCTTTTGTCGTGCGCTAAAAAGATCTCCGTGATAACGAAGGCGTGTGGTTCAGGTTGGGTTGGAGGTGTTATAGACAATTCGTCGCTGGATAAGGCTATTAGTGATGATATGCTTTCTTCTAGTTATAAGCTAGGTGTACTCCCTCCTTCTATACTCAAAGAGTATACATCTTCTTTTAGAACGGATTTTAGAACGGAGGGTTCTGGCACAATCCTCATATTTGAAGACATTAATGAGGGTATTCGGAATAAAATTGAATATATTCGCCAGCAGATCGCTTTGTCCTTCCGGTTTTCCTTGCTTGATCCAAGCTTTTGCATAACTCTAAACGAGGTAGATGTTACAATAAATGACCTGCAAAAGCTGATAGACAACACTCAATTTCTCTGGAAAGTAAACGAGCAAACCAAAGACGAATATACTGCAAGGCTTGAAGAAAAGACAACCTCTGAGTTTAGAGCCAAAACTTTTGACGTAAATCAACTTCCCATCTCAGGCTTTATTGCTTCTGTTCAAAGACCTTCAATGTTGACTATTCAAGGAGCTCAAGAAAAGGTTAGCTTGGATTTATACGTCAATGGACGACTGAGGGAAAAAGACATTTTGAGACATATCTCTTTCAGTCGAGTGGTGGAAAACTACCTATACGGACAGATACATTACAATGACTTAGATGATGAAAAAGATAGATTTACAAGCAGTCGTGAAGGAGTTATTCCCAATGATGACAAATACAAAGCCTTGCTAGAGTGCCTCAAAGAAGAGGTGATGACAAGTATTATTAATGATTGGGATAAATGGCGTCTAGAATTAAAGCAGGACGGAGATCCAGATAATACAACATCCCTGACTACTCGGGAGAGGAAATCCAAGGCTTTATTTGACGAGCTTTCAAGAGGGTTTGTTAACAGAGTCCAGCCTACTACTCAACGCAAGATAGATGCCTGGATTCAGGATTTAGAGCCAGACGCAAAATTCAACTTGCCTGCGTATGGAGAGTGCTTTTTAGCAGAAAATCTTCTCAGAAGGTATATTGAGGAACAACAGATTCCTCTCTCTTCCAAACAGGACATTATTGAGAAATGGAGAAAAAGTGCAAATGCGGCTCAAGAGAAGGCTGGAATTAGCATTCAAATAAGAGAAGTTGACACTGACATATATTATTGCGATATGCAACTACTATCCGAGCTGTCTGATCCCGAAAAAGATAGAGGATCAAAGGCTTGTTTGTCTAGGAATGCTTTGAAGTACAAGCCTATGCGAGATGCAATGGCTCATACCTCTCGCCTAACAAAAGACGCACAAAATCTTCTTACAACAACTTTCGCAAACATCAAAGCTCGCCTTATCAAATTGCTTGACAACTCTTCTCCGAACGAGAGCTAGCCAAAAGTTTTGTCACGTCAAAAGCTTTGACTACCTTTGCATTGTGTAGAACCTGCCAAGCCTCTCAACGATGCTCAAATTGGCAGGTCGTTTTATTTTACCCCCCCTCATGAAAAGTCATTTCACAAAGCCTGCTTTATCTATCGAAGAGCAGATACAACTACTTCGACAACGAGGTCTTACTATCGAAGATGAAGCTTACGCAAGACATTATCTTGAAAAAGTGGGTTACTTTCGTCTTAGTGCTTATTTCTATCCGTTACTAAAAGAACCGAAGGAGAATCATCGTTTCAAAAACGAGTCTACCTTTAGTCAAGCCGTACAGCTTTACAAGTTTGATAGAAAGTTGCGACTGCTAGTGTTTTCACAGATAGAGAAGATTGAAGTGGCTACTAAATCTCAGATTTTAGAAAAGAGCCTGCAGGAGACTGGTGATGTATTTTGGTTGCACGACGACAAGAACTTTCGGGACATAAATCAGTTTCGCAAGACAGAGAGGATAATACTTGATGAGTGGAAAGGGTCAAAAGAGGATTTTGTCTCACATTATGAACACACATACTGTGACAATCCTCCAGCTTGGATGATGATTGAGCTAATTCCTATCGGTGTACTTAGTCACCTCTACAGAAACATTCAGAAGATGTCGTTGCAAAAGGAGATATCTAAAGAGTTTGGGCTAGTTCCAGATGTGTTCTCTTCGTGGTTATTTAGCCTATCTGGCATTAGGAACATTTGCTGTCATCACAATCGTTTATGGAATAGGATATTGCCCAACACTCCAATGGAACTTCTGAAACCTAAAGCTCATTGGATAGATCTGACTAGTGTCGATCGTAGAAAGACCTACTACAAGTTGGCTATGATAAAGTATATGCTGTCCTTTATCAATCCCAAAAACCGTTTTCTAGAAGGAATCGTGGAACTCCAGTCGGAGTTCCCTACAGTAGACTTCAGGGCTATGGACTTTCCAGACGATTGGCAATCGCTTCCTCTGTGGTGTAGCTAGCAAATTGGTTCTCGGCTTCTTGCTCCCGTGCTATGAGTTCCTTCTCGGCGATGACGATAGAGGATACATCTTTCTTGATTTTCGTGTAGTTGGCACGGATAATCTGGTCTAGCTCATCATCAGTAAAAACCTCGCCACGGAGGTTGTGTAGCAATTGTGGCATTTCCTTGATGTAGGTACGCTCTTCCGCTTTGATACGCTCCACGTCTACGACAATCTGAGCGTGAAATATCTTCTGTTCGATGCACTGGTCAAACTCGTCCGCAACCGACCCCACAAAGAAGCCCTGCGTCACCCCTGCTATCTTAGGTGCAGGTATGATACTATCTAGTCGATGGCTAATTCCTATTTTGAGGGCTAATTCCTATTTTGAGGTGCTGAAGAGTGGGAGTAGAGCTTTGGGGGCTATTTTGTATCTTTGCCTATCATAATTACTGCCGATTCCTATTCTACTTATTAATCCATAATGAAAAAGGTACGACTACATCGCGAGGGGGTGGGGCTCCTCATCTCATTCTTCCTCATACTGACGTTGGCTTGCTGGGCAACCTTTGTCTTTGTACCCTTTAAGGGGGTATTTATCTTGACCCTACTGGTGTCGCTTACGGTGATGGGGCTAGCGCTAAACTTCTTTCGTTTCCCTAGACGTAGCAACAGCGAGGTGGCCAATAGACGTGTCATCGTAGCGCCGGCCGATGGCAAGGTGGTGGTTATGGAGGAGGTCGAGGAGCCTGAGCTACTAGGACGCCGATGCCTCAAGCTCTCGATCTTTATGTCGCTCTACAATGTGCACGCTAACTGGGTCGCCTGCAATGGCACGATCACCCATGTGGAGCATCAGAGCGGTGCTTACTACAAGGCTTTTCTCCCTAAGAGTAGTGTGCTCAATGAGCGGTCGGCGGTGATCATTCGTACAGATGGTGGCCATGAGGTGTTAGAGCGTCAGATCGCTGGTGCTGTGGCACGTCGTATCGCTACCTACCCGAAGGTGGGCGACGAGGTGACGGTCGAGGACTTCCTCGGCTTCATCAAGTTTGGCTCACGCATCGACCTTTACCTGCCACTCGGTACGGAGATAGCGATCCAGATAGGCGATGAAGTGGTGGGCGGTGAGACTACGCTGGGCTATCTGCCCCAATAGGCACGCTTCTTGCTATATGATGATCAAAACAACGCTGTGATGAAGATCAGACAATTTATCCCGAATCTCCTGACGCTGTGCAATCTCCTCTCGGGTGCAGCAGCGGTCATCTCGATCCTATACTATAAGGAGTACCAGATGAGTGCTATCTGGATTGCTGTGGGTGCTCTCTTTGACCTGCTAGATGGTATGGTGGCACGTCTCCTGCATGCGACCTCTCCGATAGGGGCTGACCTAGACTCGCTCTCAGATGTGGTCACCTTTGGCTTAGCACCAGCACTACTAGCTCTCTGCACGATGGAGGGGAGACTACTGGCGAGTGGCTATACGGAGTCTACGGCTCTGATGATGTCGCTACCTTTTCTCCTGATCCTACCTTTTGCAGCCTACCGCTTGGCACTCTTTAATAATGATACGGGGTCGAGCAATTACTTTCGTGGGCTACCGGTGCCTGCCTCTGCGCTCTTGTGGATCGGCATCTCGCTCTCCACTTGTGCCTGTGCGGTGGATACGCTTTCGCTAGTGACTAGCTACGGATTGCTAATTCTCTCTTGCATCCTGATGGTGAGCCGTATACCGATGCTCTCGCTGAAGCATCTAAGCGCACAGATGAAAGCGCCTCACGGTACGATCATTCTCATCGCATGGTGCGCTATCCTAGTTCCTGCGGGCTGTCTCTATATATGGCTAGGCTCTGTAGCAAGTACCCTGCGCCTAGTGATGATGCTCTACATCCTCGTCTCGCTGATCATCGGTCAGCAGATCAAGAGCAATTCGGACGCTATCGATGCTACGACTCAACAATAACCCCTTAATCTAACTCCGATATGGAATTCATACTTGGTCTGATCATCGTCTTAGTAGTTACGTACCTGCTTATTAGATACTTTGCGCCTCGCATATTACAGTGGATGGTGAAGCGCTACATACAGCAGGCTGATCCGCACGTTAAGTCACGAAAAGCTCCACGCAAAGGGTGGCACTCAGCCACTTCACAGCAAAGCTCTGCGAAGAGCCAGCCACAGCAGGGCAAGCTCGATATGAAGGATATAGCGAAGAAGAAGTTTGAGAAGGATCAAGGGGAGTACGTAGACTTTGAGGAGGAGTAAGAGGAGACTGTTGACTTTTGCAACAGTCTCAAGAGGGTGCGCAAACAAAAAGAGACTGCCACGGTAAGGTGACAGTCTCGTCAATGGGTTGCTTTAGTAGCGGACTAAATGTCTTAGAAGGGAGACTGTTGCATAAAGGCGAATCGCTGTGTTGCTTTCGGGATTCGGCTTCGGTCACATACGTAGGTATGCTCCCTTCAGACCTCACCCTCAGCGCCTTGCGCTTCATCCTTTCTGCAAAGTCATAACAATCTTGCTTGCAAGATTGTGAGACTGTTGACTTTTGCAACAGTCTTAGAAGGGGAAGTCTCTCTCCTCGTCGTCAGAGGTCATCGGGTTGAAGTCTGAGGCTCCAGCGCTAAACGACTGATTGAAAGGGTGGGGTGTACTGCCCATAGAAGAGCCACTAGGTGTCGATGTAGCAGCGGAGCGAGGTCTACCGCCATTGATCTGAGAGGTGTAGTGCATATTAGCCTCTTCGAGTGGATAGAACTTAGCAAACTCGCCACGGAAGCCGATACGCACATCGCCGATCGGTCCGTTACGGTGCTTGGCAATGATGAAGTAACCGATACCCTTCGTATCTCCATAGTCATCCTGCATAATGCCATAGACCTCGGGTCTGTGTAGGAAACAAACCATATCGGCGTCCTGCTCGATAGCTCCTGATTCACGCAGGTCGGAGAGCTGTGGCACCTTACTATTCGTCCCGCTATCGATCTTGCGCCGCTCGACATCTCGGTTGAGCTGTGAGAGGGCGATGATGGGGATGTCTAGCTCCTTGGCAAGCATCTTGAGCGAGCGGGAGATGGTACTGACCTCTTGCTCACGGTTGCCAAAGTTCATACCACTAGCGTTCATAAGCTGTAGGTAGTCGATGATGATGATCTTGATGTCGTGCTCCCGCACGAGACGGCGCACCTTAGTACGTAGCTCGAAGACGGAGAGACTGGGCGTATCGTCAATGTAGAGCGGCGTATTCTCCAATACGCTGATACGCTCGTCAAGCTGCGTCCACTCAAAGTTCTCGAGCTGACCGCTTTTGAGCTTTTCGCCCGGGAGTTCACAGACGTTACTGATAAGACGCTTGACCAGCTGTACGCTACTCATCTCAAGGTTAAAGAGGGCAACGGGTATCTTATTGTCCACAGCGATGTACTTTGCCATCGATAAGACGAAGGCTGTCTTACCGATAGCGGGGCGCGCAGCGATGATGATGAGGTCTGACTTTTGCCAGCCTGCTGTCATCGCATCGATGCCGTCAAAGCCTGAGGAGATACCACTGATACCCTCGGCACTATTGGCCGCTGCCTTGATGTCGTCGATAGCAATCTTGAGAACGCTATCAATAGGCTGTACATCTTTGCGAAGATGCTTCTGCGATAGTGCGAAGAGTGTTCCCTCGGCGGTCTCCATCTGATCCTCGATGTCGATGGTATCTTCGTAAGCTGCAGTGAGTACCTCGGTAGAGAACTTGATGAGATTGCGGCTCAGCGCTTTTTGCGCCACAATCATAGCGTGGTACTCTAGGTTGCCCGCACTGATGACTCGGTTGCTTAGGTCGACGAGAAAGGGCATCCCCCCAACCTGATCCAGCTTGCCCTCACGCTGTAGTCTCTGACTGACGGTGTGCAGGTCTATGGGTTGCTCCTCCAGACTAAGGTCTCGCATGACCTCGAAGATGGTCTGGTGCGCATTGACGTAGAAGCTCTCAGGCTCTAGGATCGTGCTAATCTCGGAGAAGGCTTCCTTCTCTAGTAGTATGGCGCCTAGTACCGCCTCCTCTATGTCTGTGGCTTGAGGTGGTACACGTCCCTCGGTCGTGCGATCGAGCGAGGCTTGTGGTTTGCGGAGCTGCTTCTGTTGTGTCGTCTTTAGGGGTGGCATAGGTTAGTTTGTTTGGCTAGGTGAATTGTTACGTACAGGGGACAAGCGGGTAGCCTAGACGAGGAGCCTAGGCTGTGGTGATGAAAGAAACTGTAATAGTGGCTTTAGTCGAGCTTGAGGACAGCGAGGAAGGCTTTCTGCGGGATCTCTACATTGCCGATCTGCTTCATGCGCTTCTTACCCTCTTTTTGCTTCTCTAGTAGCTTACGCTTACGGCTGATATCACCGCCGTAGCACTTGGCAGTCACATCTTTGCGCACCGCCTTGACGGTCTCACGAGCGATGATCTTAGCACCGATGGCGGCCTGGATAGCTATGTCAAACTGCTGGCGCGGGATGAGCTCCTTGAGCTTCTCGCACATACGACGACCGAAGGGGACACTATTGTCAAAGTGCGTCAGCGTCGAGAGTGCGTCGACTGGTTCTCCATTGAGGAGGATGTCTAGCTTGACCAACTTAGAGGGGCGGAAGTCACTCAGATGATAGTCAAAGGAAGCGTAGCCACGTGAGATGCTCTTGAGCTTGTCATAGAAGTCAATGACAATCTCACCGAGAGGCAGATCGAAGTAGATCTCGACACGATTGCCGCTGATGTACTCCTGCTTGATGAGAATGCCACGCTTGTCGAGGCAGAGCGTCATAATAGGCCCGATGTAGGCGGTATCTGTGATGATCGTGGCTCGTATGTACGGCTCCTCGATATGATCGATCTGCATCACGTCGGGCAGACCTGACGGGTTGTGCACCTCGGTCACGCCACCCTTCTTGTCGTAAACGAGGTAGGAGACGTTGGGAACGGTCGTGATGACGTTCATATTGAACTCTCGGTCGAGACGCTCCTGAATGATCTCCATATGAAGCAGACCAAGGAACCCACAGCGGAAGCCGAAGCCTAGTGCTGCCGAGCTCTCAGGCGTAAAGGTGAGCGAAGCATCATTGAGCTGTAGCTTCTCGAGCGAAGCACGCAGATCCTCAAAGTCTTCCGTGTCAATGGGGTAGACACCAGCGAAAACCATCGGCTTGACCTCCTCAAAGCCTGCGATAGCCTCTGAGGCGGGTCGCTGTATGTGCGTGATCGTATCACCTACCTTGACCTCTTTGCTGGTCTTGATACCAGAGATGATGTAGCCCACGTCGCCTGTGTTGACCCGATCTCTCGGCACCATATCGAGCTTGAGTACGCCCACCTCATCGGCGTCGTACTCCATGCCCGTATTGATAAACTTGACCTTGTCGCCCTTGGCTATAGAGCCATTGACAATCTTATAGTAGGCAATGATACCACGGAAGGGGTTAAAGACGGAGTCAAAGATGAGCGCTTGTAGCGGAGCTTCGGGATCTCCCACAGGGGCTGGCACACGCTCTACGATGGCATCGAGGATCTCGTTGACACCTTGTCCCGTCTTACCACTGGCAAAGAGCACTTCGTCTGGATCTATTCCCAGTAGGCTGACAATCTGATCCTGCACCTCTTCAGGAGAAGCGCCAGGCAGGTCGATCTTGTTGACTACAGGTATGATCGTCAGGTCGTGCTCGATCGCCATATAGAGGTTGCTGATGGTCTGCGCCTGTATCCCTTGCGAAGCGTCCACGATGAGCAGTGCTCCCTCACATGCAGCTATGGAGCGAGACACCTCATAGCTGAAGTCCACGTGTCCTGGCGTGTCAATCAGGTTGAGCGTGTACTCTACGTCATCCTTAGTATAGGACATCTGTATGGCATGGCTTTTGATAGTGATACCACGCTCACGCTCTAGATCCATACTATCGAGGACTTGATCCTGCAGATCTTTCTTTTGGACGGTATCTGTGTACTCCAGAAGGCGATCGGCGAGGGTACTCTTGCCGTGATCAATGTGAGCTATGATACAAAAGTTACGTATGTGCTGCATGTGCTAAAGGGATTCGTGCGCTAAGTAAAGGGCAACAATGCTACAGTCTATCTGCTGAAAGAAAGGAAAATAAAAGGCGGTGAGAAGCTCTGGAGAGGGTCGAGGAGTCGATTACTCCTCCTCGTCCTCCATATTGGTGAAGACGTTTTGCACATCTTCATCCTCTTCGAGTCTCTCGATGAGCTTGTTGAGCTCTTCGCGCTCCTCTGCTGAGACAGGACGTGTGTCTTTGGGTACACGGATGAACTCGACCGAGCTAATCTCAAATCCTAGCTCCTCGAGTTTGGCTTGGAGAGCGCCGTTTTGAGAGAATTCTCCCTCGATGACCCACTCCTCTTCTTCTTGCTCTAGATCCTCTACACCATAGTCTATCAAGTCTAGGATCAGCTCCTCCTGGTCTATCTCCTCCTTGGGCTGGACGTGGAAGACGCATCGGTGATCAAAGAGAAACTCCAAGCTACCAGTCGTACCGAGGTTGCCACCAAACTTATTGAAGTAGCTACGCACGTTGGCGACCGTGCGGGTCGTATTGTCTGTTGCCGTCTCTACAAAGATGGCGATGCCATGCGGACCGTAGCCCTCGTAGTTCATCTCCTTGTAGTCGGTGTTGCTGTCCTTGTCGGTAGCCTTTTTGATAGCACGCTCCACGTTCTCCTTAGGCATATTCTCCTTCTTTGCCGTCTGGATCAGGACGCGTAGTCGTGGGTTGGTATCAGGATCGGGACCGCCAGCCTTAACGGCAATGGTAATCTCCTTGCCTAACTTAGTGAATACACGAGCCATATTGCCCCAACGCTTTAGTTTGCGTGCTTTACGATATTCAAATGCTCTTCCCATGATTGGATTAGATACTTAACTATGTTAGTTGATTGATATGTCTGATGATTGGATTGGCTAGTCTAGCGTAGTGTGGCGTGGTACTCCTGCTCGATGGCTTGCCAGATGCGCTTCATAGCGGCATCGATCTGTGCGTCTCGTAGGGTGCCCTTGTCGTCTCGTAGATAGAAGCTCAAGGCGTAGCTCTTCTTGCCCTTAGGTAGCTCCTTGCCTATGTAAACGTCAAAGAGTTCGATACGCTGAAGTAGCTTGCGCTCAGCCTTGCGAGCGGAGCTAGCTAATGCCTCGTAGGTGATGTCGTTGTCGATAAGGAGAGCTAGGTCACGCTTCACCGTTGGGTACTTGCTTAGCTCCGTGCTGACCACCTTGTGCTGTAGTAGATGTGCCATCAATGTGTCGCTGTATAGCTCAGCATAGTAGACAGGCTGCTTGATGTCGCACTTGGTGAGCCAATAGTTGCTCACGACACCTACGTAAGCGATGCTCTTGCCCTCTCGATCGGTGTAGCAGACTACGTCGCTCCATAGGTCGTGGCACTCGGCTGGTGTAGTCACCGAGTAGTCCTCTGTCGTAAAGCCCATATGCGCTAGGAGCTTCTCGACCACCCCTCGTAGCATATAGGGAGAGGTCGCTTCGCCAGCGGTCGTCCAGCTGTTTGGCATGAGCGTCCCCGAGAGCCACAAGCCTAGTCTGTGAGCTTGGGTGTACTGGTCTAGGGGAGTAGCCACTTGATCGTTTCGTTTGTAGCGGTAGACGTTGCCCCACTCATAGAGTGCGCAGTAGGGTTGCTTGCGGTGTAGGTTGTCAGAGATCGTCTCTAGACCGCTCACGAGCAGAGTGGGGCGTAGCACGTTGAGCTCTTGGCTCAGCGGATTCTCTATCGGTACGAGTTGCTTAGGGTCAAAAGCCTTTTGCCCCTCAAAGTACTGTCGAGAGGTGAGCGAATTGTTCAATATCTCTCGATAGCCAAAGCCTGTGAGTAGCTCCGAAAGCTTTAGCTGAGCGTGATAGATATGGTCTTGGTCGCTCTGCTTAGAGAGACTCGCATGTACATAGCCCGATAGCGGGACGGCATTGTAGCCGTAGATGCGTAGTACCTCCTCGACGACATCCACTGGGCGTGTCACATCGTAGCGATAGCGAGGCACAGAGATGGCAAAAGCATCACCCTCCACAGCCTTAGGAGACATCTCTAGAGCCTCTAAGATGAGTTGTAGCTGGTCAGCCGTCAGGTCGCGCCCGATAGTCCGAGAGACATAGTCGGTAGAGATCGTCAACTCTACGGGATCCAGGTGCATACGATAGTGATCCACCATTTCTTCTGCTAGCGTTCCCCCGCAGATTTCCAAAATAAGGGAGACAGCACGCTGTAGCGCCCAGTCGGTCGCCTCGGGATCTAGTCCACGCTCGAAGCGGAAGGAGGAGTCGGTACTCAGCCCGTGGCTTCTAGCAGCTCGACGTGTGATCGTCGGGTTGAAGTTCGCCGCCTCTATAAATATGTCTGTTGTCTCCATCGTCACGCCCGAGTCGAGTCCACCCATCACACCACCTATGCAGAGCGGTGTGAGCTGACTGTCGCAGATCATATTCTCCATACCTGTGAGCTTATGCTCTACGCCATCTAGCGTAGTAAAGGGAGTGCCTGCAGGAAGATGAGCTATGCGTAGCTGACCGCCAGCGATCTTCTGAGCATCAAAAGCGTGTAACGGCTGGCCGATCTCGTGTAAGACGAAGTTGGTCACATCTACCACCGCATTGATTGGACGCTGCCCGATGCTTTGGAGTCGCTCCTTGAGCCAGTCGGGACTCTCCACACACTTCAGGCCACGTATGGTCACTCCCTGATAGCGGGGGCAGTCCTCAGCGGATACCTCCATATCGACCTGTATAGCAGGCGCCTTCGCATCGACTGCCTGAGGCTTTGCTAGGGCAGGGCGCTCAGCACGGATGATCTTGCCCTCACGATAGGAATAGTAAGCCGCTAGGTCGCGAGCTACGCCATAGTGCGAGGTCGCATCGACACGGTTAGGCGTTATGTCTATCTCTATGACGGTATCACTGGCTAGATCAAAGTAGTCAGCCGCAGGTGTCCCAGGCTTCACCGTCTCATCGTCTAGCACCCAGATGCCAGAGCTGTCGGAGCCCATACCTATCTCGACTTGCGAGCAAATCATACCCATACTAGGCTCGCCACGTAGCTTGGACTTCTTGATCTTAAAAGACTCGCCATCGGGCCCGTATAGAGTCGTGCCGACAGTCGCGACAACGACCGTTTGACCAGCAGTCACGTTAGGCGCTCCACAAACAATCTGCACAGGCTCCTCCTCGCCGAGATCGACCATGCAGATGTGTAGGTGGTCGGAGTTAGGGTGAGGGATGCAAGTGAGGGTGCGCCCTATGACGACACCACGCAGACCGCCTCGTACCGACTCGGTCTCCTCGATGCCAGCCACCTCGAGACCGATGGCCGTGAGCGTCTCCGCTACTTCAGTTGCATTGTAATCCTCTAGACGAGGTAGGTATTGCTGTAACCAGTTGAAAGATATATTCATACGAATCAGACATAGGCTCTCTAGGAGCCGATGAATAGAGTTATAAAGCGAGACAGAAGAGACTAGTCGTGAGACTCAGTCTCTTTATTATTATATGGAGTGCTATTGCGCAGTTCGACCTTGGAGTATGGACGTGGAAAGCCTTCGCCAGCAAAGAGCTCGGTAGCTCTGCCGTTGAAGTCCCAGAAGAGATCCCACAGATCATTATTAGCACACCATACACGGATCATAATCGTATAGTTGCTCTCCGTCATATCAGAGATTACGGCTAGCACACCTTGATCTTGTAGGATACGAGGGTCCTTAAGTAGCTCCGCTAGGAGGATGCTCTTAGCACGCTCGAATGGCACGTCGTAGTCCACGAGGAACTTCCACTGACACCGTCTAGTGGACATCTCGGAGGTGTTTTTGATTACGTTAGTGCTCAGATTACCATTGGGGAGGTATATCTTCGTATTGTCGATCGTTGTGATAGAGGTGTGGAAGATACCTATGTCTTGTACCGTACCCTCGACATCTTGATAGACAATGTAGTCGCCAATGCGGAAGGGGTGCGTGATCAGGATGATAGCTCCACCGGCAAAGTTCTGCAGCTGCCCTGAGAGTGCCATACCAATGGCAACACCGAGAGAGGCGAGCAATGCAGCGAAGGATACAGCGGCAAAGCCAAGGATATTAATCACTACGATAACCAGTACAATCCAAAGACCAGCACGCGCTATCGAACGGACGAAGTGCCGCAAGCCAAGCGCCTCGACACGCCTATCAAGGAGTCGGGTGACCCCTTTCATAATAAGACCTATCAGCCAGCGACCCACATAAAATATGAGGATAGCTAGGAGGACACGGATACCCACATTGAGTGCCGTATCAATCCATGATCCGAGGGTGTCGGCTAGGTTAAAGTTGACGATACTATCGACGATCTCCTCCTTGGTGAGCGCCGTCGAGTCGAGCATGATTATGTTTTCTGGATTTACTTCAGGCATATGCTTCTATATAATAATTGGAGCTGTCGCTTTTATTTGCGATAGCACTCAGTTAGCAGAGCCAAAGGTACAAAAAAGCGACAACTTGACCTCACTGCAAAGCTTAGCGTAGATTCAACTATCAAATGGGCTAATTCCTCTTATTTGGAGTCGGTCCTTTTTTCAGTCCCTATCTCTCCTCCTCAAAAAACTCTTATCGGACAGCAATATATAGAAATCTGCACGCCCCCACAGTCAGGAGATTCCAAAGAGAACTCCGAGTCGGAGCGAGTAAACAGCACCATTAAGAACGAACTCTTAATGGGCAAAGTATTCCATAATATCGATGAGGCAGACAGTGCAATCAGCAAAGCTATAGCGACTTACAATACCGTTCGTCCACACATGAGCATCGACTATATGACCCCACAAGAAGCTAGGGAATGTACGGGTCCCCTAAAGAAGCGATGGCGCAGCTATCGTGAAGACGCAATTCAGAAAGCTCGAAAAGACAAAGAGTCAAAGGAGCTAGTAACCAGCTAAATAGAACTTATATCAGCAAAGAGAGAAGAGACTGGATTTTTCATTTTCAATCGGAACACAAAGAGCGGCAATGCACCTGACACACCAAACGCTCTCCGCGCTGCTACAAGCGTTTGGCTTAGTCAGTTGCATTACCGACGGGGAGTTTATCCGATTTGAAAAAGGAAAAACAAGCCCGGGGTATACCACGAAAAAACACCCCACGTTGCCAGAGTCAACTAAAATCAGTATCTCTGAAAAGTCAAGACAACTCATTCTAGTTTGACGACAAAATGATGTCAACCGACATCAGTTTCAGCAAAAAATAAGTCAACCATTTTCAGGGAACCACAGACGATGACATCTCCACGTGAGAAATCTCAAATCCCCACGTGGAAAACGAAAATTCTCTACGTAGGAACGAAACGAAACTTCGGAGGAATCAAATGAAACTTCCGAAGTTTTATTTTGTCCCTACGTGGAGATTTCTTTTTCTTCACCTGGATATCTGGAAATATCCACGTGGAGATCTGCAATATCGGTCTACGAGGGCGACAAAATCAATAACGAGAAAATATTTCTATTACGGGAATAGCTATTTCACGCTCACGAGAAAAGCATACAAGCACCTATTTAACAGATATTTAAGCATCAGATATGATGTATGTGCTTGTATCGATCGTAGCTTGCAGCGTAGAAATTGTCGCGAAAACACTTGTCGGTTTCAAAAATTGTCGTACCTTTGTCACCGCTAAGGAGCAGAGGAGCGTTGATCTCTTTCCCAAAGCATAGGCTAGTGAGCCTATCTGAAGGGTATCATTCGGAGCTTCGCAAAAAAATCGTCTCAGCTATTGCAGTGTTGATATTTTTTTGTACCTTTGCAGAGCAAAACAACCGAGGTGCGGTAGTTCAGCTGGTTAGAATACCTGCCTGTCACGCAGGGGGTCACGGGTTCGAGTCCCGTCCGCACCGCTCTGATTCCTCATACGAGGTCACAATTTCCTGACAAGATGGTCAGCGAGTGTGACGGAGTAAGAGGATTCTTAGTCTTAAGGAGATAGCGATCTCCTGATTACAGCACTCTTTTTAGACTCCCCATTACTACTATGGAGAGTTTATTATATGTACACAGGTAGTCACTGCTACAAGCCCAAGTGGCGGAACTGGTAGACGCGCTAGTTTCAGGTACTAGTAAACGCAAGTTTGTGCAGGTTCGATTCCTGTCTTGGGCACCTAAGATTACTCTAGGCGCAGTGGTTGCTGTAAGAGACTATATAATATATTGTATGCGCAGGTGGTGGAATTGGTAGACACGCTACTTTGAGGGGGTAGTGCCAGCAATGGTGTGTGAGTTCGACTCTCATCCTGCGTACCACGAGAGAGACCTATTGGATGACCTTATGCAGATGAGGCTTCAGTAGGTCTCTCTCCTTTTTTTGTCCTACCCTATCTTTGCCTATATCGTTGGGTCAATTTGTCCTATTGGCTACCTAGTCTGTCTATTTCGTCTATCTAAGGTGTGGAGAGGGATAATGCCAGCCGTATTCCTTGTCGTGGTACAGTTTTTGAGTACCTTTACACAGCGAGACCATTGCACGAGGGTGCCTAGCTATGCCTTGCACCCGCATATATCGCCCAGTGCTGATACCCTTGCAGCGGTACGAAGCACTACATAATTCACTATCAAGAGATAACTACAAACGCATGAATTTCACGCCATACCAAATAAGTGACCTAGTGGTCAGAGCCTTGTCTAGAGCTTGCGCCATCGGACTTCGTTCGGGAAAGCAACTAGACATCTCTAGACCGCTCTTTATCGACTTAGCTCGCAGTAAAGACACCTACCCTGGTGCCTTCATCTTGCGTACTCTGAATGTACCGCTCACTCAACTACAATATACGCTCTTTGAGGGGCCTACGATGACTGGATACTATAAGCAGATACAGAGCATCATCGATCAGAGTCACTATGCGATGCCTAGTGCAGAGCTCGTACGGTACTACCACGATCAGGTAAAGTCTATCCTAGAGGGGGCGTGGGAGATCTTCCCCAATCATGAAGACTTTCCCGTGATTGATGCTCCTCGTATTGTCGCTTACTTGCTACATGAGGGGAGACCAGATATATACCCATGGCCATATATCACCTCTCGTCCTGCTAAGGAGGATATCCTAGCTAGCTATGTACAGAACAGCCTAGAGCATAGTGCTAAAGCAACCTCTGTCGAGGTGCAGGCTATAGCTAGTGCTGAGGCAGAGGAGCAGATGCTTCAGACGATCCTCACCACCGCTATGGCGGGAATGCCTGGCGCATTGACAGAGGAGATGCGTCAGGAGCTCAATGTCGCTGCATGGCAAGCTCCCTTTGAGAAGATTTTCTCAGCCATCGCAGGATCTGACGCTAGCCAGGAGAAAAAGCCCGCTAGCGACTTTGACCCTAATCCCATTGTAAAGCAGGTAGAGGTCTTCGTGTCTCAAAACGATCCCAATGGTGAGACGGACAAAAGCTCTATGCGCGCCGTGCCTCTAGAGGAGCTCCCCGAAGAGATCCAAGAGCATATCAAGGCGATCATACGTCACGAGCAGCGCAAGGTGACACAAAACTCGGGAAGTAACCCCTTCGACCTAAACGCTGATGACGACAATGATAAGGAGGAGAAGGCCTCTAACAAGTCTAGCAAGCGCTCTAAGACACCTGCGCTAGATGCCTTTGCGACCAACCTTAATCAGCTCGCTAAGGAGGGCAAGCTAGACCCGATGATTGGTCGTGCTAAGGAGCTAGAGCGTATCACACATATACTCTGTCGCCGACAGAAGAACAACCCCGTGCTGATCGGTGAGGCGGGTGTCGGTAAGACAGCCGTCGCCGAGGGCTTGGCACAGCTCTTAGCGCGCGATGAGGTGAGCTACAAGCTTCGTGGTAAGGTACTCTACAGCGTAGACTTGGCACAGATGCTAGCTGGGACACGCTACAGAGGAGACTTTGAGGAGCGGTTTAAGGCGCTACTCAAGGAGGCTGAGATGCTGGGCAATACGATCCTGCTCTTTGACGAGATCCACACGCTGATGGGCGCTGGCTCGACTGAGGGCAGTATGGATGCCTCTAACATGCTCAAGCCGGCTCTGGCGCGTGGCACGATACAGGTGATCGGAGCCACCACACTGGATGAGTATCGCAAGAGCATTGAGAAGAACGGCGCCCTGGCGCGTCGCTTTCAGAAGGTGATGATCGAGCCAAACACGCCCGAGGAGACGCTGGAGATACTGCGTCAGTTGCGAGGACGGTATGAAGAGTTTCACCATGTACACTACAGCGACGAAGCTTTGGTCGCTATGGTGCGCCTGACCAATAGATATATCTACGACCGCTACTTCCCCGACAAGGCTATTGACGTCCTGGACGAGGTGGGAGCGAGTATGCACCTCAAGGGCAAGGTGGGTGAGAGCGACAGGGTTGCTTCGCTCCGACAGCAGCTGCGCACCTATCGTGCGTCTCGTGACAAGGCAGTGCGTGAGAGCAACTACGACACCGCTATGACCCTCAAAGTGCAGGAGGACTTAGTCCAGAAAGAGGTGGACGAGGAGCTGGAGAAAGCACATGCCAAGGAGGCTGCCACCTATCTACCTGTAGATGAGGAGGCGGTCGCCAAGACAGTCTCTATGATGAGCGGTGTGCCTATCTCCAACATTAGTCAGGAGGAGCATGCTAAGCTACGCCAGATGCGTCAGACACTGAAGGATATAGTTATCGGACAAGACGATGCGATCGACAAGGTGGTCAAAGCGATACAGCGCAACCGCCTCGGCTTGGGTAGCGACAAGCGACCCATCGGGAGCTTCCTCTTCCTCGGACCGACAGGTGTCGGTAAGACCTATCTAGCTAAGAAGCTTGCCGAGCTACTCTTTGACGATGAGGACGCACTCATACGTATTGATATGAGTGAGTATATGGAGTCGTTCAATGTATCTCGTCTCGTAGGCGCCGCCCCTGGCTACGTCGGCTACGACGAGGGCGGACAGCTCACGGAGCAGGTGAGACGCAAGCCTTACTCGGTCGTACTCTTTGACGAGCTAGAGAAGGCTCACCCAGACGTTTACAACATACTCCTGCAGATCCTCGACGATGGCTTTATCACCGCTGCCGATGGTACGCACGTGAGCTTTAAGAATACGGTCATCATACTGACGAGCAACATCGGTACGCGCCAGCTCAAGGACTTTGGCGCTGGTGTCGGCTTCCGTCAGGAGGTGCAGCTCACCCAGACGGAGCAGGAGGCTTTGCTGAGCAAGCAGCTCAAGAAGCACTTTAGCCCTGAGTTCCTCAACCGCCTTGATGAGACGATCTACTTCGCCAGCCTGGAGAAGGAGGACATCCGCAAGATCGTAGATGTGGAGCTACGTCCTATCATGGCGCGTATCTCCGAGCAGGGGTACAACCTTGTGGTCACTCCCTCGGCAAAGGACAAGCTCGCTGATGTGGGCTTTGACCTAGAGTATGGAGCTAGACCGCTGAGACGTGCTCTGCGTCACTGGATCGAGGACAAGCTGACGGACCTCATCCTCGATGGTGAGGCAAATGTGGGCGACACGGTGCGACTGCGTGTCTCTGAGGGCGAACTCCTTATGGAGGTGGACAAGCGTCTGCCGCAAAAGGAGTCGCAAGCAAAGAGCGATGAGGCGACCCTGGGCTTCGCCCTACCCTCGTTTACCTCTTCCAGCCAGAAGGGCGACGAGCGATAACCAATCAAATCAGACAATAACTCAAGCTTATGAATAGTAATAAAGGACAAATCGGGGTTACGAGTGAAAACATATTCCCCGTCATCAAGAAGTTTCTCTATAGTGAGCACGATATATTCCTCCGTGAGATCGTATCCAACGCAGTCGATGCGACGACCAAGCTACGCGCGCTGATAGCTCGTGGCACGGAGGTGGGCAGCACTGAGGATCTCCGTGTAGAGGTCCTACTAGATAAGGAGGCGCGCACACTTACCATACGAGACTATGGTATCGGTATGACCGCCGACGAGGTAGAGCGCTACATCAATCAGATAGCTTTCTCTGGAGCAGAGGACTTCCTAGAGAAGTACAAAGACGCTTCGGGCAATATCATCGGGCACTTCGGACTAGGCTTTTACTCAGCCTTTATGGTCTCCGAGCGTGTCGAGATAGACACCCTCTCCTACCAGCCAGACGCGCAGCCAGTCCACTGGAGCTGTGACGGTTCGCCTGCTTACGAGATGAGTACGGGTAGTCGCACCGAGCGTGGTACCGACATTATTATGCATCTGGACGAAGAGAGCGATGAATTCCTCGAGCAGGCACGCATCGAGGAGCTACTGACGAAGTATTGTCGCTTCCTCCCGATCCCCATCATCTTTGGCAAGAAGCAAGAGTGGAAGGACGGCAAGATGCAGGACACCGAGGAGGACAATGTAATCAACGACACCAACCCGCTCTGGCTCCGCAAGCCACAAGACCTTACCTCTACTGCAATCAGGTCTTTGTGACTGACGAGGTGGAGAGCATCGTGCCTATGTACTTGACCTTGCTCCACGGTGTGATCGACTCACCAGACATACCGCTCAATGTGTCGCGCTCTTACCTACAGTCTGACAGCAATGTCAAGAAGATCAGTAGCTACATTACAAAGAAGGTGGCCGACAAGCTGGAGGAGATTATGAAGGATGACCGCCCCACCTACGAAGCTAAGTGGCCCGACCTCTCGGTCTTCATACATTATGGTATCCTCACCGATGAGAAGATGGAGGAGCGTGCGCTCAAGTCACTACTCCTACTGGAGGATGTGGCTGGGAAGTTCTACACGCCCGAAGAGTATCGTGAGCTGGTCAAGAGCAATCAGACCGACAAGGACGACAAGCTCGTCTACCTCTACGCTACCGATCCTGAGGCGCAGTACAGCTACATACAGGCTGCCGAGGCTAAGGGGTACAACGTACTCCATATGCACGGCATGCTCGACACGCCCCTACTTAACCATCTAGAGCAGAAGTGGGAGAACACGCACTTCGTACGTGTAGACAGCGACACGGTCGACCAATTGATCCAGCGTGACGACACGACGACCGATGCTTCTGCACATGAGACCGAGATCATGCGTAGTCTCTTTGCCAAGGCGCTCCCGACGGGCGAGGCCAACTATCAGGTCTTCCTACGCAATATGGGTCCGGATGCTCAGCCAGCAGTGGTCACCCGTATGGAGTGGATGCGCCGTATGAAGGAGATGTCGCAGTATCAGCCTGGAGCTTCCTTCTACAACTCTCTCCCCGACAGCTATTCGCTCGTACTCAATGCCGACCACCCACTCATCAAGAGCTTGCTAGAGGGTGAGGGCAAGGAGTTAGAGCCACAGCTGGCGTCTCTGCGCTCTCAGCTCGCCACGCTCCAAGAGCAAGTCACCGAGCTAGACAAGGAGGCTAAGGAGCAGACCGAGCCTACCGAAGAGCAAAAGAAAGAACTACAAGAGAAGAAGGAGGCTCTCCACAAGCAGCAAGAAGAGCTACACGGCGAGATGCAAAGCTCCTTCGACCAGTATGCCGAGAAGCAGCCTATGATACGTCACATCGTCGAGCTGGCTCTCCTCTCAGCTGGTGAACTACGAGGCGTTGCCCTACAAGAGTTCATCAAGCGCACCACCGAACTTCTATCGTCTAAGTAAATACCCCTAAGAATATCCGTTTTTATGAAGAGGAACACTTCCCTTTGCAAGCGTCTCCTACTCCTACTAGCCCTCTCAGCCACCTGGCTCGTGGGGGCTGTAGCGCAGGAGACACCCCGCTGGCTACGCTATGCCGAGATCTCACCAGATGGTAATCAGATAGCCTTTTGCTACCAAGGCGACATCTACATTGTCGACGCTATCGGTGGCGAGGCGCGTCTCCTGACTGGCTCCGATGGGTACGAGTCACACCCCACCTGGAGTCCCGATGGCAAGCGTATCGCCTTCATGAGCAATCGTGATGGCCACCGCTCCATCTACACTATGTCAGCCCTTGGTGGCGATGTCAAGCGCATCACACACCACTCGGGCAATAGCCATACCGTCGAGTGCTACACACCCGACGGTCGTTTTATCATTATGTCCGAATCTCTCCAGCAGCCTGCCACCAGTGCGCTCAATCCTACGGGCATCCTCTCGCAGCTCTATATGATACCTGTCGATGGCGGCACGCCTATGCTCTACAACGCTCGCCCTCTGGAAGAGGTCACCTTCAGCCATCGTGGCGACCGCTATGTAGCGCAAGACATCAAGGGCTTTGAGAATAAGTGGCGCAAGCACCACACCAGCTCCGTCACACGAGACATTTATATAGTAGACTCCAAGACAGGAGCCACCACCGCCTGCACACTAGAGCCTGGCGAAGACCTCTCACCCGTCTTCGGGCCTGATGACCAAAGCATCTTCTTCATCAGCGAGCGAGGCAAAAGCAATTCGCTCAACGTTTGGAAGCAGCGCATCGGCGAACAAACCGCTCAGCAGGTGACCAGCTTCCGCAATCACCCCGTACGCTTCCTCAGCATCTCACGCTCCGGACGGCTCTGCTTCGCCTACGATGGCGACCTCTACACCATGACCGAGGGACGCTCCCCGCAGAAGGTACAGATCACTCTACGCACCGAAGGTCCTAAGGACAAAGTGTACCGTCGCACAGCCAGCAGTGGAGGCAGCTCCTTCACGCCCAGCAGTGACGGCAAGCAGCTAGCCTTCATCATGCGTGGTGATGTCTACGTCACCTCTGTGGAGCATAGCACGACGAAGCGCATCACCCAAAGCGCTGGAGCCGAGGAGAGTGTCACCTGGAGTCCCGACAGCAAGACGCTCGTCTACGACTCACGCCGTGACGGCAAGCATATTCTTTACAAAGCGACCATCGCTTCGGACAAAGAGCTAGACTTCGCCTCCGCAACCATTATCAAGGAAGAGCCGCTTATGCCCGAGTGCAAAATGGAGCAAGCCCTACCCCAGTACTCACCCGATGGCAAGCAGATCGCCTTCGTCGGTGACCGCAAGTGCATCTATACCTATAATGTCGAGAGCAAGAAGCTCACGCAGGTCACCAGTGGCAAGGATCAGCCCGAGATGCACGGCTACATCAGCTTCGAGTGGAGCCCTGACAGCCGTTGGATAGCCTTTAGCTACACGCCCAATGTCCACGCACCCTTTGGTGACGTAGGTTTGGTAAGAGCGACTGGTGGCGAGGTGATTAACCTGACCAATACCGGTTACTTCAGCGACCTCACGGGCTGGGTTATGGAGGGCAATGCCATCCTCTTCACCTCTGACCGTCATGGTATGCGCAATCACGCTTCGTGGGGCTCCATGAGCGATGCTTACCTCGTCTTCCTCAACCGCAAGGCGTACGAGAAGTTTAGTATGACCCCCGAAGAGCGCGACCTCTACGACCGCGCTGGACTAGACACGCTACAGTATGGTCCCGATCCTGTCCCTGCCGAGGAGAGTGCTAAGAAGAAGAACGAGACCAAGCCTATCATCGTCGAGGTCCAGGGCATCGAAGACCGCATCGTACGGCTCACGCCCAATTCGAGCGACCTAGCAGACGCATATGTCGATGCCGACGGGAAGAACCTCTACTACCTCTCAGCCTTTGAGGGTGGGTACAACCTATGGCACACAGACCTACGAAAGGGCAATACCGCGATGCTACGTCAGCTAGACCTTTTTGGCAGTGCTTACTTAGCTCCTACACCTAAGGGGGATAAGATCTTCGTCGTATCCTCGGGCCGAGTACAGTGCTTTACGCCTGCCTCGAAGAAGTTCGAACCCGTCAACTACCGTGCTCGTGTGGAGCTAGACAGCTACGCCGAGCGTGAGGCGATGTACGACTTTATGGTTCGTGAGGAGGGTCTACTCTTCTACCGCGCAGATATGCACGGCGTAGACTGGAAGGGTCTGACCGACCACTACCGCCAGTTCTTGCCCCATATAGCAACGAACGAGGACTTCTCCGAGATGCTCAGCGAGATCCTAGGCGAGCTCAACGTATCGCACACAGGCTCAGGCTACAGACAGGGTTCTAGCGAGCCAGCTACGGGACGCCTAGGGCTACTCTACAACTGGTACTCACTACCCCTCGAGGGGATCATCGTCGATGAGATCGTTACGGGCGGACCCTTCGACACCTACCTGACCAAGCTACAGCCCGGCGACCGCATTGTCGCAATCGATGGCACACGCATCGACCACCACACCGATTGGCGTGACCTCCTCGCAGGCACTACTGGCACGCTCACGGCTGTCACCTTCTATAGTAATAAGGAGCAAAAGGAAATCACCGAGGCCGTTCGTCCTATCTCATCTGGCAAGCTCTCGGGACTACTCTACAAGCGCTGGGTCAAGGCTCGCGAAGCTGAGGTACAGCGCCTCTCAAACGGTCGTCTCGGCTATGTACACATCCCGAGTATGGGCGACGACGAGTTCCGCACCGTCTACAGCGAGGTGATGGGCAAGTACTACCAATGCGACGGTATTGTCATCGACATCCGCTACAACGGTGGCGGTCGTCTGCACGAAGACCTCGAGACCTTCTTCGGCGGCAAGGCTTATCTGCAGCAAGAGGTGCGTGGACAGGACTACTGCACGATGCCTAGCAAGCGCTGGACCAAGCCCTCAGTCATGCTCGTCTGCGAGGCCGACTACTCCAATGCACACGGCTCTCCTTGGGTCTACCAAACCCTCGGCATGGGCAAGGTCGTCGGTATGCCAGTACCAGGCACTATGACCTCGGTCAATTGGGTCACCATGCAGAACCCG
>QWCY01009411.1_pt1 | contig 25926 bp, 32 predicted proteins | sample 1972631 | NCBI WGS metagenome assembly QWCY01 (sample SAMN09866696, study PRJNA288562) | Human gut metagenome isolate pre1_stool, whole genome shotgun sequencing... | isolation source: gut | host: Homo sapiens | place: USA: California
GCTTTCAGCTGGCGCAGCGGGCGTTTTTGCTCAGCGGTCATGTACAGGGTGTTCAGCAGCAGGCGCAGGCAGTCCGCCGATTCCGGCGGCTCCGGCGCCAGCGTGATGGTCAGCTCCGAAAGATAGGCTGCCAGGGCGGTGCCTTCCACGGTTTTGCTTAACCCGTGGAACACCTTGCTGACAGCGGCGCTGTCAATAAAATTGGTTTTGCGGCCCAGTGTAATGGCAAATTCTGAATAACAGAAAAGCCCGCAGGCACTGAACAGCTTGTTTTTCAGCCGCAGGCTGCCGCGGGCGGATGCTGACAGCACCCCGTTACCCGGTGTCAGCACTGTCAGGATCTGGTCGGCTTCGCCCACCCGGACCGCACGCAGGACAAGCCCCATTGTGTTGATCTGCATTGTTTTCCCCCGTGGTTATGCCCTGCGGCGCAGTGCTGCGGTAATCAAGGTAGTCATAAATACTGCCGCTGGCAGCAAATTTCTGCCACTGTGCGGCGCGGATTCCGTCGGTTTCAGCATTTCCTGGCATGATGGCCCGCCCCCTTTACGGATTAGCTTGCCACCATCATACCGATCCATGCGTGGAAAAGTTGTCCAACCGTGTGGTTGGACAGGGTTCGCGCAGACTCCCCGCTGTTACGGCTTTGCAAAACCGAGGTTATCCAGCAGGCGATCGTTATCGCGCCAGTCCTCGCGCACCTTTACCCAGCACTGCAGGTTCACGCGGGCGCCCAGCAGTTCCTCGCAATCCATGCGGGCGGCGGAGGCAATCTTTTTCAGCATCTGGCCGCCCTTGCCAATGATCATGCCCTTATGGCTCTTGCGCTCGCAGCAAATCTCCACGCTGATGTCGATCAAATCGCTGTCCGGGCGTTCTTTGAAGCTTTCCACCGTAACGGCAATGCCGTGGGGGATTTCTTCCCGCATGAACAGCAGGGCTTTTTCGCGCACCAGCTCGGCCACCAGCTCTTTTTCCGGCATATCGGTAAAAGCATCGTCGTCAAAGTAATGCGGGCCGGGGTTGGCGTACTGCTTCAGCAGCGGGAACAATTCTTCACAGCCGGTGCCATCCTTGGCGGAAACGGTGACGATCGCATCAAAAATACCGAACTCTTCCACCTGCTTTTTGCGGGCTTCCAGCGCAGCAAAATCATTCAGCAGGTCCACCTTGTTGATGACCGCGATCGCCGGACCTGCTTTGCGCAGGGCTTCCACCATGCCAAGCTCGGATTCGGTAAATTCCCCAGTAGGCTCAAACAGCATCAGGGTAACATCCACATCCTTCAGGCTGGCGGCGGCGGTCTGGGTCATGCGGGAATCCAGCCGGTTGCGCGGCTTATGGATGCCGGGGGTATCCAGCAGCACATACTGTACCGGCCCCTTGGTGATAATGCCGGTAATACGGTTGCGGGTCGTTTGTGCCTTTTGGGTCACGATGGCAACTTTTTCGCCAACCAGGTGGTTGGTCAGGCTGGATTTGCCCACGTTGGGGCGGCCCACAAGGGCCACAAACACGCTGGAGGGCATTTCAGGTTCATTGTGGTTCTTCTGCATTCGTACCTTCTCTTTCAATCTGCTGCAATCTGCGGGCTATTTGGCCCGGTTAGGTTCACCCGTGCTGCACGGTTGGGCAGCCGGGCCTTATTTTTCTTCGGTTTTATTTTCTTTTGGGGTTTTGACCTGTTCCTGCTTGCCAAGGCGGAAGGTGAACAGGTAGGCCAGCACCAGCGAAAGCACCCAAAGCGCCGTGCTGAGCGGCGTCGCCGTCACGCTGGTCCAGATGGCGTTCAGAGCAGCCGCGTTGCCAAACAGGCAGATGCCCACGACCACCGCACCAAACGCTGTGACCAGCACGCCTCCAGCCGCCATATCTTTGGCGGCACCGGCGCTCCACCAGTGGGTGGTATCCGGCTTATCCACTGCGCGCTCCACGGCGGAATTCATCAGCTCCATGCCAAGCATCATAAACACGCAGATGGCCAGCAGCGCCACGCCGGTGGCGTCAATGTGCGCCATGTGCGCCGCGGCAAATACATACAGTGCCGCACACAGGTGGAAGCGGAAGTTGCGTTCCTCCAAAACAGCTGCGCAGATGCCGTGCCATGCGTAAACAAAGCCGTGCCCAAACCGGGCAAGGTCCGTCAGCATGCGATTCTTTTTCTTGGGCTTCATGTACAGCTCACACTTCGTCGTTGGTGTAGCTGACGGTGCGCGGCAGGCCCAGCTGCATCAGAACAGCTTCCTCTTTTTCGCGCATACGTACCGCTTCCAGCCCGCTGGATTCATGGTCATAGCCCAGCAGGTGCAGCATGGAATGTACCGTCAGATAGGCAACTTCGCGCTGCAGGCTGTGGCCGTACAGTTCGGCCTGTTCCATGGCGCGCTCCATAGAAATCACGATATCGCCCAGAATCTTGCAGCCGTTGTCCTCGTCGATATCATACTCCCCGTTTTCTGCCATGGGGAAGCTGAGCACATCGGTGGGGGCATCCTTATCCCGGTACTGCTTGTTCAGCTCGTGGATGCGGGCGTTATCCACAAAGGTCACGCTGATCTCTGCCGGGCCGTCAAAGTTTTCGTATTCCAGCACCGCATTGCAGCTGCGGCGGATCAGGATGCGAAGCCCCGAAGGAACTTTGACCGCGTTCTGCTCATTGGTGATCAATACTTTGTTAGACATAGGAAATCTGCCTCCTGACTGTGCTTTTGTTCGGTGCGGTTGGGCACCGTTTATAAATCATTTTTATTTTTATACTCTATCCGTTACGCATTTGATCCGTTACGCATTTGCCGTTTCCGGCTTGGCCTGCGGGGCCCGCTTGGGCGGCTGGGCGGCGCGCTCATAGGCTTTTACGATCTGCTGCACCAGGCGGTGGCGCACAACGTCCTTTTCGGTCAGGTAAACCTGCGCAATGCCGTCAATCCCCTTTAATATATGCAGGGCATCCACCAGGCCGCTTCGGGTCTTTTCCGGCAGGTCCACCTGGGTCACATCGCCCGTCACTACCACTTTGCTGCCCACGCCCATGCGGGTCAGGAACATCTTCATCTGTTCGGGGGTGGTGTTCTGGGCTTCATCCAGGATGATAAAGGCATCGTCCAGCGTGCGGCCGCGCATGTAGGCCAGCGGGGCCACCTCAATGGCCTGCTTTTCTACCAGCTTCTGGAAGGTTTCCGCCCCCAGCAGGTCAAACAGGCCGTCATACAGCGGGCGCAGATAGGGGTCCACCTTATTTTGCAAATCGCCGGGCAGAAAGCCCAGCTTCTCCCCCGCTTCCACGGCGGGGCGGGTCAAAATAATGCGGCTGACGTCTTTTGACTTGAACGCCTTGACCGCCATAGCCACAGCCAGGTAGGTTTTGCCCGTACCGGCAGGCCCCACGCCAAAGGTGATGGAGTTGGCGCGGATGGCGGAGAGGTACTCTTTCTGGCCCAGCGTTTTGGGGTGGATGGGGCGGCCTTTGGCGGTAACGGCGACAAAATCATCGTTCAGTTCCCGCAGGCGCTTTTCCTCGCCGCCGCGGGCCAGGCTGATGCAGTAGCGCACCGTCTGTTCCTCCAGCGGGGTGTGGTTCTGCATCAGGGTCACCATGCCGTCCACTGCATGCACAGCAGCTTCCACATCTTTTGGCTCACCGGTAAACTTTAACAGGGAGCCGCGGCAGACCGCCGTGACGTGGAACTCATTTTCCAGCAATTTTACGTTCTGGTCACAGTTGCCAAAAATGGCGGCGGCCAGTTCGATGCTGTCTAATTCGACTGATTTTTCGGCCAATATGGTACCTCCTGTGCAGCCAGGCGTCAGCCGCCGGGCCAGCCCGCACGCTTTTACGCCTGTTTTTGCGGTTTTTGTGGTAAAAGATTACAGATAGCCATAATCTTTCAATTTGAATTATAGCACAGTTTTGTCGAAAATAAACTATGAATGTTGCACAAAATTTTAACCTCCTGCATGTTAAAATCCACGCAGGGGATGATTGTAACCTTTTTGGTTGTCATGAACAAAAGTATCCCACCCAGAATATTTTTTCAACTTTTGCCCCGTTTCCCCTTGACTTGTGCCAAAAATCCAGTATACTATTATTGTTGTGCTGGTGTGGCTCAGTTGGTAGAGCAGCTGATTCGTAATCAGCAGGTCGCCGGTTCAAGTCCGGCCACCAGCTCCACCGCTGGCGAATCCTTTCAAAAACGTTGCCCAGCGCATCCGCTGCCGCCGCATCAGACGAACGAATCATAGCGGCATAGATGTTTGTGGTCGTAGAAACCTGCGCATGACCCAATCGTCCCGCAACCGTCGTTGCAGGAACATGGGCCGCAATCAACAGCGCTGCATTGGAGTGGCGCAGACTATGGAAGCGGCAGGGTGGCAGACCATGCTCCCGCAAAAACACCGGGAACCACGAAGAAACCTTGTTGGGGTCAAACGGCTTGCCGTCGGGTTTGGTAAACAGCAAATCATTCTTGACGCGCTTGCCGCCCTCTATGGTGATTTCCCGCAACCAGTATGTACCGACTTTCAGACGCTCCCGTATCTGCCATTGCTTATAATCTTTCAATAACGCTACACAGTCGTCGCTTAGCTTTATGCAGCGGCGGCTCTTTTTTGTTTTCGGCAAATCAAACACGGGGCCTTTATGCGCAATGAACGATAAATTTCGATTGATAGCCATGACACCCGCGTCAAGGTCGATGTCTGCCCAACGCAAGCCGCAGATTTCGCCCCGCCGGGCTCCTGTGAACAAAGCAAGCTGCACGATCACAGAAAGCTGTGTTGGCGCGTCTGGTAAGGCTTCTAGCAAAGAGGCAATCTGACCTTCATCCAAAAATTCAACATCGGTTTCGTCCAGCTTTGGCGGCGTGACTCGTTCGCATGGATTGCTGTCCATCAACTGCCATTTAACAGCGGTGCCAAACATGGACGACAGCATTAAATGATAATGCCGCTGGCTCCTGGTACTCAAAGTATCTGCGCTGGTACAGGTAAAGGCCTTTGTAAAAGCCCACCCGGCGGCAGTGGCTATCTTTTCGGCTGAACGCTTAGAGACATTACGCCCGCACATTGCTTCCGTAAGTGTGCGCTGTGATACATTAGCGGCATGTAGCAGGGCCAGCCGTGTGCCTTTTGGGAAAGCCGTAATAAATGCAGACCGTGCCTTATATTTTCCATCTTCGCGGATTCCGGGCTGCGCCAGCTGGTTATAAAATTCCTGAATATGGCCGGGCCGAAGGTTTGCCAACTTAATATGCCCGATGGCAGCAGAGACACGCGGCAGCATCTTTTGATAGTCGGATACAGTGTGTGGCTTTAACTGCTTTTCACAGTAAGTTTTCATCCAGTGTTCAGCAAGGCCGTCAACCGTCAAATCATTGGCAACAAACAATCCCTCTTGAACGCGCCGCTCAAAGTCATCGGCAAACTCCTGTACGGCTTTTGCTTCTTTCCGTGCACTTAGTTTTGGCGGCGGTGTGAATGTGGCCGAGCGGTAGATATACCGCCCATCAGCGCCCACCCCGGCGGAGACCTTGACGCGGTAGGACGTTGTTCCGTCTTTATTCGCTCTCCTCGTTACGTTCGCCATAGTCTTAACCTCCTAACCACTTTTTCTCTTTATTTGTTCTTTTTAAAAAATTGTAATATAGAGTTAGATTATCAACGGTCGGTCTTTCTCTTGCGGCACATTCTAATTCCATGTTTTCCTTTTCAAACTCTGGTAGGAATGTACTGTTGTGCAGCTGTGCAGAAACTGTACGGCTTGCTTTTGTCCGGATGGCACCTCTAAGTCGTGTACAGTTCTGCATGATTTGCCGCACCGCTTGTTCGCAACTTTTATTTTCGCCCTTCAAAATCTCACCACAACACGGGCTAATCTGTTTGCAATACTGATTCTTTAGGCTCTTTGTAGCAAACCAGCATCCACAATGACGGCATTTCACAAGCTTAAGCCCATAGTAGGCATAGTAATAAAGCAATGCTACCATTACTTGTGTAACGTTTGTCAAATCGTCAAATTCCATACTTGTTGTATCATTGATGCTAACAGGCAGATAGTTCGCCTTCATGCGGCTTGCTATGCGAATTTTGTCGACATCTTGCAATGAAAACGCAACAGATTCCTTACCGTCAAAGTATTCACGGAAGAAAAGCAATGTATGCCCTCTTTCAACACGTCCGAGCAATTTGTAGGATGTTGCAGGATGAATATCTTTGCCGGTCATTGCGTTACGCATATAGTTGATACAGTTTGTAACTATGGCATCCTCATTAAAATTGGGAAAATGCCTTTCCAAAGATTTGTATATAAGACCAAAGCAGTTTTCGGTCATTATTGTCCACTGGCATTGTGCATTGTCATTCCTGATAGTGGTAGTTTGTTCTGTGATACAAATATTCACCCGGGCTATGACCTCACTTTCTTATAAAAATGTTTCCTTTCAATTATATTTTACACAAACATTTTCTCGCTGTCAACAACAACATTCTGGTGTAAAATAAAGACATAACAAACGATGCACCGCATGTTATATCTTTATTGGAGGGTGATCTTATGAATCGAGCCAATGCCGATATTCGGAACGCTGTCGCAACAAACGGGTTCAAGCTGTGGGAGCTTGCTGCTGCACTAGGAATCAACGATGGAAACCTAAGCCGCAAGTTGCGTACAGAACTTCCGCCAAGCGAGAAACGCCATTTGTACGAGGTTATTGCAGCCATGAAAGCTCAAAGAGAGGGGCAGAACCATGTCAAAAATTGAATTTCCCCGTATGGCAACCATCTCGCAAGCTGCCGCTGAATCTGGCATCCCTGCCTACCGCATCCGACAGCTTTGCAAGATCGGTCAGGTGCGCAGCGTCAAGTGTGGGCGCAAGATACTTGTGAACCTGTCGAGCCTTGCAGCTTGGATGCAGGGAGACACAGAGCCACAGCAGCCCGGTATCCGCCGGGTGGAGTTATGGCAACAAAAAAGCCGCCCCGGTGCTGGAACACCGAAAGCGGCAAAGGCGGGAACAATGCAGCGCATAGCTTTTCCCGCCTCCAGTATATCAAAATTTGGAGGTTGATGCAATGAACGTTTTGGATTTTTTGGGGCACGGCGCAGAAAACGCCATCCCTGCCGACACGCTGGCCGCCATGTTGCAGGTATCCCCGCGCAAGCTGCGCAGTTTGATTCTGCGTGAACGCGATGCGGGCGAACTCATCTTGTACCGTCCCGGCGGGCGCGGTGGATATTTTCTGCCATCACGCGACGAGGAACAGGCTAAAGCGGAAATGCTGAGCTTTTACAATGTACAGGCCGCACGCTGCAAGCACGGTTTAGCAGCTATTGCGCCCGTTCGCCGAGCTTTGGGTATCCCGGCGGGACAGCTGAAAATTGATATAACGGAAGGAAAGTAACATGGCAGACGTTAAAGAGAAGCATCCGACATGGTTTAAGATGAAAATCGAACGCCGACAGCTTGTAAAGCAACTCGAACCTAAAACGGCAGTCAATGTGCTGCTGGCCTGCTGGGACTACTTAGAGACGGGTGAATATCCTACCAATCTTTCAGCACTGGAACAAATTGCATTTTCGGCATTTTTCCCCGATATGGAGGAAGCATGGGAAAAATACAACAAGCGCGTCAATAGCGGCAAGAACGGTGGCCGACCTCCAAAGACCGATTAAAAACCGTATGGTTCCATACGGTATCATACGGCACAGAATCAGAAACAGAATCAGAAACAGAATCAGAAACAGATACAGAAGATAGAAGAAGAATCCCGCAAAATGCGGGTATCAAGGGCGGCAAAGTGCCGCTGTAAAGGGTTCATTTTGCAATGAACGTCCCGCCATAGGCGGAATCAAGGGCGCGCTAAAGCGCACCGCGCTTGTTATTAACACACGAGGAAAAGCAAATGCAATTCGACTTTGAGCAATTCATAAAACGGTTTAAACGGGCTTATCCCGTAGCAGAGTACGCTAGACGTAAGCGGAATGGCGGTAGTGATTGCGGCCTATTTGCTTACGGTGACGCATTAGAGGTGTTCCGCGAGTATTTTTTAGCGTACGAGCATTACACGGGAACGGCACACCCACAACTAAAGCGTGAGAAGATAATTGACATTATCCAGCGCATGGACGACGGAAAAGCGCTGGATAACTGCCCGCAAGATTTTATACAATTTGCCCCGTCGGATTACCCTGCTATGATTGATTCACATTTCAACACAAAATACAATGATTGCGATTATAATATATGCCACTTCTTCAGCGGTTGCATCAGGTATTTGCGATGGTACGCAACACATTAATCCAGCGAGAACAAAGGAGACTAAAACATGGATATGCAGAGCTTAAAGAAAGAGGCCCGCCGCGAGTATATGCGCGAGTGGAGAAAGAAGAACCCCGAAAAGCTGCGGGCAGCACAGGAACGCTACTGGACGCGGAAAGCCGCTGAAATTGCCGCAAAGCGTGAAAAACCGCCCATTTCGGGCGATTCCAACGAGGGGACAACAAATGACACCTAAACAAGAAAGGGCGCTTGCAGCGCTTGTATTGTGTCCCACAGCGCGGGCAGCAGCGAACGCCGCCGGGCTTGCAGAATCAACATTGCGCCGTTATAAGCAAGACCCGGAGTTTATGGCAGAGTACCGCAAACGCTGCAATGAATCGTTGGAAACGGCTTGCACCAAAGCTAAAAGCGCATTGCCGCCCGCTATTGAACGGCTAAACGGAATAGCACAAGACGATAAACAGCAGCCAAGAGAGCAGATAGCAGCCGCCCGTGCCGTGTTGGAATACGGCTTGCGGCTGATTGAAGCCAACGATTTTGAACAGCGCTTGCGGGCGCTAGAAGAAAGGAGCCAAGACCACTGAAAAGCAGCACAAAAACCCGCCTGGCAATGTTGGAACGGCTGGCAGGCAGTGATACAGGCGGACACGTCTATATTTGCGATGACGGCAGCGAGTACCAATCCGACAACTATGACTTGACATATTATCTGACCCACACCGGCTACTACACACCAGACGGGCGCAAACTGGTGCGAGTAAAGCGCCCAAATTGTTATATTGACCCACTATCAGAAAGCCTATATCAGCTTGAGGACGAAATCCTTGAAGCGGGACATCTTGAATTTTCCGAACCAAAAGGTGACGAAGTACCATGAAACGAAATTTTGAAGAGCGATTAAAGGCGCTAGAGGATTCCCTGACAGCGCAAGACCCTGTTGCAATTGTTGAGCCTGTTCCCGGCGGCTACCTGCTGAAAACTGGCGAACAAAAAGGTGAAATTGTAACGATGAACGAATTACACCAGCGGTACGATGTTGTGATTATCGACGATGTGCCGCGAATTAAAGAAAGTGAGTAAAAAACTATGAATTACGCAAAAGAATTTATTGACAACTATCGCAAATACGCCGTAGAAAAGGGCTTTAATATTCGCATCCTTGATGTAGACGCTCCGTTGCGTGCTATGAACACGCTAAAAATGTTTGTACAGAAAGCGATCAACGATTTTAACGGCTATTCCGCAAACTGCCTTGCAAGCGATAAGTTTTGCCAGAAATTTATTGATATGATGGATGTTATGGACGGCAAGGAACTGTTTGCAGATACAATCGAAGAATAACGCGCGTATCGTGTCATTAAACTAATTTACCCCCGGCGGTTCGTCCCGCCGGGGGCTTTTGCATACTTTGAGCATCGCAATGCCACAGCGCGAGAAGCGCGCCCGTTTTGGCATTGCAGGTCTTTTTAATATAGTTTGCCGTCTGGAATGCAGAACGCTCCACAGAGTCTTGCATGGGCTTTACAGCGCATTACCCTATTCTTTGCTATCATTCCCGGCGGGTATGCCTTGCAGCTTTTTCAAAAGTGCAGCCCGCTTGCTTTCCGTGTCCGGGTCTGTCTGACCTGCGCCGGGCAGCTCCAGGGCGTCACGCTGCATTGTTTCGCTGATTGCACGACCAACAAAGCCGTTGATACTTTCCCCGCGCTTTTCGGCGTGAGCTTTTATTTTGTCCTTTTGACCTTTTGGAACGACTATACGCAAAGAATCGTAATTTGCCGCATTATACTTATTAACCGCCTTTGTATGTGAATTTGCCATGCCAGCACCGCCTTTTTAAGATATACACTTTATCAGTGTACATAAATTATAGCATGATTTGTATCATTGTACAAGTACAAAAAATAGCCATAAATCATGTGAAATCATTGTACAATACGCCTATTGCTAATCATTGTACAATGATTTATAATAATATTGTTGAAAGGGAAAAGGTCAAGGTAGTCGTCAAGCGAAAGCCCACCAGAAATACCAGACAAGACGCGGACAGGATTGCAGGAACCGCCACAGAGCGAGCAGATAGCACCGAGCCCCCGCGCACCAGCGTTTCAACGTCCGCTAACCACCTATAACAAGAGCTGCGCTATCACAGGCTATACGGGCGCTTGCGAGGTATGCACAATGGATAGAGACACATTATTGGAAGCCACAAACACTATTAAGGCCGGTGATCGGTGCGAAAATGCCTGTTGGCTAACAGAAGCGGCAAACGCACTTGCACACGAGCTTATATACGCCAACAATGGGCAAGTCGGGAAGTATGACGCATGGCAAGTTGTTTCGATGATTGAAGCCGCAACAGATGCAGCAATGATGGAAGTAGCAATATTGAGCGAGTATCTTTGTGATGAAGCGAGGGAAAAGGCAGAGAAAGCCAACCAGCAACGCGAGGGTTACGCCCCGAAAAATTGACCACCGTGCGCCAACGCCCCCGGCGGGAAGAACCCATAACAGGCAGAGCGCCCTTAGCGGGGCGCTTTTCCCATTTATGGGACTGCTGAAATGGTCATAATTTGGGCATAATTGCATCGAAAACTACCAAAAATTACCAAAAGACACAACAAGCAGATATGCGAATCATCGCACAATACTGCACGTTATTTAACAATGCAACGCCAAGAATTAGCAATTCGTAATCAGCAGGTCGCCGGTTCAAGTCCGGCCACCAGCTCCATAAACCGCGCAGGGTTCCGTTTGGTAATCCTTCGCGGTTTATTTTTGTGTTTTTCGTTCACCACGGGGATAAAGCGCTTGGCAAACTTGTTTTTACCGCGGCTGCGCACATAGAAATAGCCGATAATCGAGAACGTGAACGCACCGATAAAGTTGACGAAAAGGTCCTCCATCGTATCCAGCAGGCCAATATCCAGGTAGCCGCCCAGACCAAGAGCCGTCTGGGTGCCGTCACTTTGCACCACGATCACATCCGTGATATTGCGGATGACGCCGGGATGGTTACCGCCGGTGGGGTCCAGCATCACGCTGCCAATGGTGTTGACCACGGTATCCTTTTGCATATCCAGCCAAAACAGCTGGTCCATGGTACACTCAAAAAATTCCCAGATCACGCCAACCGTCATGGAAAAGCAGAATGCCACAATGGCCAGGTACAGCGGGGAGAGCGAAAAGCCGATCTTTTCCTCCCGGTTGAGGATATCAAGCAAAGAGAACCCGATGGCCGCGCACAAAAAGCCGTTCAGGGTGTGCAGCACGGTATCCCAATAAGGGAAGGTAACGTAATAGGCGTTAATCTCGCCCAAGATTTCCGCCGCATAGATAAACAGCAGGATGATAATTTCCAGCGTATTTGGCAGTTCAATGTCCAGCCGGTGCTCCACCATGTTGGGCACGCCGAACAGGAACAGCGTCAGCACACACAAAAAGACATTTTCAAAGTTGCGGTTAAAGATCTGGGCAATCAGCACCAGAATGACCGAGGCACGCAGCAACAGGTAAACGATGGTAACCGAGCGCTTGTTCTTCCAGGCATCTTTCAGCTGGCTCAAACGGCGGGGGCGCGGCGAGGGTGGTACGTTTTTCAAATCGGGCATGAAATATCAGTCCTCCAGGCTAAAATCTTTGGGGTCATAATGCGGCAGTTCCTGCCGGTGCGGCACGCGCAGCAGCGGGTCATACCGGAACTTGCGGCAGGCAAAATAGGGCGAAACCACGCCCCGGTTTTTGCACAGAACCATTTTCTGGTCAGCCGCCGGAGAGCCGTGGGTACAGTAAGCACACGCCGGAGAGATTTTTGTGCCATAGGGCGGCTTTTTGAACATCCGCTTTCCTCCAATACTGCAAGGTTTGGCAGCGGTTCACCGCGGGCCGTCTGCACGGCTGCGGTGCGCTGCCGGAATAGTATTATTATAAGAGCTTTAGCAGGTTTTGTAAAGTTGATACAGTGCAGCGCACAAAAAGAATGCAATTGCCAGCGCCGTATCCCACGCGGTACGCTTCATAACGACCACCTGCGGGGCCAGACTGGTGAACACAGCCGCCTGCCCCGGTACCAGCGGAATGCACAAGTGCAGCAGCCCCTGCAAAAACATAAAATGCAGCACCCGTGCGGCCAGCAGCAGCCCCAGCGGCACCGTCCCCTGCAGCAGCGCCGCCAGCTGGGCAAGCACCGATGCCCCCAGCAGGCTCAGACACAGGCACACCCCCGCCACGCTGCCTGCAGCGGCAAAATCTGCGCAGCCTGCGGAGATTTCCAGCGCAGCGTTCAGGTAAGGCCGCGCACCATCAGGCATCCCCTGCCCCAACACACTGCCCACCACACGGCAGAACACCGCGCAGCCGCACACCGTCAGGCTGCTTTGCACCGCATTGCTGATGGCCTGTGGGAAGGTCACGCTCTTTTGTTGACTGCTCCCCTGCCCAGCTGGCAATTCCTGCTTTGGCAAAAATAGCACCAGGCAGGCTGCGGCAGCAAGGTTGGCTGCCAGCTGCAAGCCATACAGCAGCAGCCCCAGCGCCACGCTGCCAAACAGCTGCCCCCCAATGCAGCCAACCACAAAGCCTGGGCCGGAACAGCAGCCCAACAGCAGCAGGAGCGCGGCATCCCGCGGGGGCAGTTCCCCCGTTTTGCGCAATGCTGCAATCTGTTGGGCGCACACCGCGTATCCACCACACCAGCCCAGCACCAGCACCGCCGGGGCCCGTGGGCTGCGGATCCCGCACAGCCGCATCAAAGGCCGCAGCGGCCACCCCAGCGCCGGAGCCAGCGGCCCCAGCAGGCCGCACACCACAAACAGTGGGAACAGCGCGGGCAGTAGGCTGCCGCCGCAGAGCTTCAGCCCCGCCGCAAAGCCCTGCGCCGCTGCCTGGGGCCGGGCCAGCAGCAGGCCGCTCAATGCCAGCGCCAGTGCGGCCTGCACCACCGGCCAGGGGGCAAACCGCATTTGGCTTGATTTTTGCTTCATATCTGCACCGCCTTTGCCGTATATTGGGGTGAATGATCCTCGCATGTGTGTTCCCCGGCAGACGAAAGGAGGCGGTCTGGCATGAAGCAGCACCCACGCCGCCGGTCCAAACGCCGCACCCCGGCCCCCACCCTGCACGACCTGCTGCGCCAGCCGGACGCCGATTTTTACCGTCTGCCGGATTTGGAGATCCGCTCCGGGCGCATTGTTACCGATGGCTGCCGCCGGGTGCTGGATTTTGCCCCACAGAAGATCACGCTGGATGTGGGCAGCACGGTTATTACATTTTATGGCACTGCGCTGCGAATAGAATCACTCAACGGCAAACGGCTGACGGTTGCCGGGCGGGTGGCCCGCATTGATTTTGCACCCAAGTGGGAGGTTGACGCCAATGAAGCGCCGCATTCAGGCAGCAGATAGCATTCGGTTTTGTGTGCGCGGCCGCGGGGCGCAGCGCCTTTTGGGCCAAGCCGCCCAGGCCGGGTTGAAGCTGGAACGCATTGCCCCGCAGGCAGACGGCTTTACCGCCGTGGTGTCCGGCACCAGCTGGGCCAAGCTCTGCCAGCTGGCCGGTGCGGGCGGGTGGCAGGTGATCCAAATGCAGCGGCGCGGCCCCGGTCCATTAGCAGAGCGATTGCTGCGCCGCCCCGGCATTCTGGCGGGCATCGGCCTGTTTTTTGTGCTGCTGCACTGGCTGGGCGGCTTTTTGTGGTGCATGGATCTGGAACTTTTGACCGTTCCCCAACAGGAAAGCATCCGCACACTGCTGGCGCAGAGCGGCATCTGGGAGGGCTGCCGCCCCAGCCAGGCGGAGCTGGCCCAGGCGCAGCAGCTGTTGGAAGCCAGCGGTGATTTTGGCTGGGTCAGCCTGAATTTTACCGGTGGCTGCCTGACCGCCGAGGGTATGCCCCTCCAGCAGGCACATGCGGAACCACCCGCCCAGAACATCGGGCTTTATGCCCGTGCAGGCGGCGAGGTGCTTGCCGTAAACATTGCCAGCGGTTTTGCACAGGTGCAGCCGGGCCAATACGTTGGCAACGGCATGCTGCTGGCCGCTGCGGAAAAGCTGGACCGCAGCGGTGCGCCCGTGCCCCAGCCCGCCAGCGGCACCGTAACAGCGCGGGTGCGGCTGGCCTACACCGGGCAGCAGGCGTTCACCCAGCAGCGCCCGGTTCTGACCGGCGCTTGCGCGGAACGCCGCACCCTAACCCTGCTTGGCCGCAGCTGGCAGCTGCCGGGGTCCGGCGCACTGCCGGAGGATGTTCCGCCCCGCGTACGGTGGCTGCCGCTGCGCCTGGGGCGGCTGGCTTTGCCCGGCTGCGTGCAGGAAACCACCTGTTGGGCACGGGAAACACAGGAGCAGACTTTCACCCCCGAAACCGCCGCAGCTCTGGCACGGCGCAGTGCCCGCCTGCAATTATTGCAGGATTACCCCGATGCCGTGATTGAAAGCGAGCGCGATTTTGCCAGCACCACCGCCACCGCCGCCGTGTGCCGCGCGGTGTTTGTGTTTTGCGCTAACATTGCCGAACCGCGCAGCGCCCCCGCCGCCAGTGGGTGACAAGCGGAATCCGGCGTGCTATAATGCCTATGGCAACACCGCACAATTCCCGCCTTGCGGCTTAAGCACCGCTCCGGCAGCTGCGGCACGGCATCTGCGTTGCCAAAATGCTCGATAATACACAAAGTATCATCTGCGCTTTTGGCTTAGCATCTGCCGCACCTCGTTCGCCGTATCGGCACTTAGAATTATGCGGTATTGCCCTATAATTCGAGATTCGAACATAGGATGTTGAGGGACAGGGAGGAAATACCATGGAAGAAATGCTGGATTTGGTCAACGAGCAGGGCGACCCCCTCGGCCGGGCTGTGCCGCGCAGCGAGGCGCACCGCCTTGGGCTGCGCCACCGTACCAGCCATGTGTGGCTGGTACGCCGCAAAAACGGCGTGCTGGAAGTTCTGCTGCAAAAGCGCAGTGACGAGAAAGATTCTTTCCCCGGCTGTTACGATATTTCCAGTGCGGGGCATATCCCGGCCGGGCAGGGCTTTGTGGATTCCGCCCTGCGGGAGTTGAAAGAAGAGCTTGGCGTAACCGCCCAGCCGCAGGACCTGATTTTGTGCGGGCAGCGCAGCTTCCAGTTTTCCGCGGTGTTCCACGGCAAACCGTTCAAGGATAACCAGGTCAGCAATGTGTACCTGCTCTGGCTGGACCGTAATGCCGAAGAATTTACGCTGCAAAAAGAAGAGATCAGCGCCGTGCGCTGGATGCCCCTTGCCGACTGTTTGCATAATGTGGAGAACGGCGCGCTGAACAGCTGCATTTTCCCAGAAGAGCTGCGGATGGTGCAGGCCACGGTGGAAAAGGCAAGCGCAACTTGATTGAAGAAATTATTTTGCGGGAAAGCTGTGGGAAACGGCCTTCCCTTATTTTTTTATTTTGCCGTGTAACAACGCGGGCCTTTTTGACGTTTTTGATAGTGAAGGGATGGGAAAACCGAATGCCAGCTCGTGCTTTCCCCGATTTATGAGCTTACATTTAAGGTGTACCTGAAAGCAAAGGAAATGACGGATATTCCACAAACACAAGCAGGATTCAAGGCAAAGAGCCGCTGGAATCCTTTGTGGATTCCAAAGGCAATACCGCATAATTCTAAGTGCCGATACGGCGAGCGAGGTGCGGCAGATGCCAAGCCAAAAGCGCAGATAATACTGGATGCTGCAAAGGTGAGTGCTTGCTTGTTCTGCCCTGTTGGCTGTCAGCCTTGCCGCCTGCAGCCAGCCTGCCGCTTCCGATGCCGCCAGCACTGCAGGCAGCGCTTCCAGCAGCGCCACCAGTAATACCGCTCAAATTCCCAACCCGTGGACCGGCTGCACCACCCTGACGGATGCCGCCGCCCTGACCGGGTACGATTTTACCGTGCCTGATTCCGTGGATGGCTACCCGGACGTTACCATTGCCGTATTGGAAAGCGAGCAGCTGACCGAGGTGCAGTACAGCTCCGGCAATGCCCGCCTTTGCCTGCGCAAGGCCCCCGGCAGCGATGACATCAGCGGAGATTTCAACCAGTATGCGGAAAGCAATGCCGTTGATGTTGACGGCCGCAGCGTGACCCTGCAGGGCAACGACGGCCAGGTTCAGCTTGCCACCTGGCTGGACGGGGACTATACCTACTCCATCGGCATTTACCGCGAAGACGGCACTGGGCTGACCGCCGATGAAATGACCGGCCTGGTAAAAGCTGCCAAATGAGCGGCAAATTGTAACAATTTGGAACAACCTCAACCAAAACATAAAAGGGTGCGCAGCGAACGGTTTGCTGCACACCCTTTATTTTTGCTTTTTACACTTTTTGTTGCTGCGGTTTTGCAAAGTGTGCTTTTAATACGCAGGGGAACCCGCCAGCATCTTACGAAACAGCGCTGTTATTGTTCAACTTCATCACAATCAGGCCGTGATGTTCCCGCTATAAAACCTGCACAAAAGGAAATCCCCGCCTGAGGGAAAGGCGGGGATTTGAGAAAGGAGGAGAAGAACACATGAAAAAGATTTGTTAATATTTATCTTTCGCTTGCAACTAAATTGTAACCTTTTTGAAACCTTTTGTCAAGGCCAAATTGTAAAAGATTTGTAACCAATTTTGTGTTTTTTGTGTGAACGCTTCATCCTTCTCTTTGTTGCCCCGTCAATCCGCGTTATCCTGCAGGGGTGCCAGGGTAATTTCGGCTTCAAAGTTGCAGGTATCCCCCTGCCACCCGGCCATATACCAGCGGTTTTCGCCCACTGCGGCGCGGTACAGGCGGGTGCTTTCGCCCATGGGTACTTCCTTGTGATAATACAGGATCACATCCGTTACAGTGTGGGTCCGCCATACTTCCAGCGGCAGCGCATCACAAATCAGGTCCGCATACACGGTATTGTTCATATGGCCGTTCCGATCGCACCGGCTGTACACAGCGCGATGGGTGCCAAGCTCTTCACAATCCTCCCGCTTGACTTTTGTCAGCTTGATGGGCAGTTCCCGGTCCAGCTTATCCACCCAGCCCGTTGTGGGGAAACCTTCCGGGTGCTTGCGCAGGATCATCCGCTTGTCAGTATCAATCAACACCCAGTGGCTGTCCACACACACTTCTTCCCTGCCCTGTGCATCGCAAAAGGTGGTAAAGCGGCGGTTGACGGCGCGGTGCAGGGCTTCCGGCTCGGTCTGCACGGTAATGGTTTCTTCCACGCGCGGGGTACGGGTAATGTGCAGAGCCAGCTTGGCCAGCACGTAAGACGTGTGGGTGCTGGCATACAATTCCGGGGTAATGCCGTAATGTTCCGCATCCTCGGCGCCAATTTGCTGGCAGTAGCGCAGCAGGCTGCCAAGGGTTGCCATTTTGCGGAAGTCAACATCATTTTCGTAGATCCTATATTCCTGGGTGTATTTCATCTCTCTGTCCTCTATTCATCTGCATTGTTTTTGCACACAAATCTTTTTTATAGTATAACACAAGCCCCGGTTCATCACAAAGGACAAATCGGGGCTTGTGTTTCAAATTGATTTTAAGCGGTGCCGGGCTGCTTAATAATTGTCCCGCACCTTTTTGCTCATCTTGCGCCAGATGTTAAAGCCGGAAATTGCAATGGCCCCCAGCAGGAACACCACGATCAGCCAGCCGCTGCCGGATTCATCGTAGCTCTTCATCTCACTCCATTTAGCGTCCATTTCGGCGTTGATGTCATCCGGCAAGGTCACAAAGACTTCCGCCTTATTCATCACTTCATCGCTGGGGTAAGCGATCGGGCTGTACTTCAAATCATCGTCCAGCCGCTCCCACACTTCGGTGATGGGGGTGGAGTAGCCGATGAAGTCACAATTCTGGTAGCCGACATCCGGTTCACACATAAAGTTGATAAACATTTCGGCGGCTTCCTTATGTTTGCTGGAAGCCGGGATGCACATGCTGTCCACAAAGAAGTTGACGCCCTCCTCCGGCGAAACGAACGCCAGATCCGGGTTTTCATCGATCATGGTCAGGGCATCGCCCGCATAATACGGGGCCATGGCAGCTTCGCCGCCCTCCATTTTATCGAAGATCTCATCCATAACATAGGCCTGCACTACAGATTTCTGAGCCTGCAGTTCCTTCATTACGTCGTCTACTTCTTCCACGCTGGAAGGGTTCAGCGAAAAGCCCATCTTTTTAGCTGCAATAGCGTAAGCATCGCGGGAGTTATTGAACATCAGCACATTACCGGCGTACTCCACATCCCACAGGTCCGCCCAGGATGTGGGCGGTTCTTCCACCATGGTGGTGTTATAAATAATGCCGGTGGTGCCCCAGGTATACGGCACACTGTAAGTGTTATCAGGGTCATAGCTCCAGCCGAGGTAATTCTCGCCGATGTTGGCCATATTGGGGATGTTATCGTAATCCAACTCGGCCAGCATGTTTTCGGCAATCATTTTGCCCACCATGTAGTCAGACGGCACGATCACATCATAACTGGCACCGCCGGATTTCATTTTGGCATACAGGCTCTCGTTGGAGTCAAAGGTGGTATAGTTGACCTTGATACCGGTCAGGTCCTCGAAGGCCGAAATCACGTTCACGCTGTCATCGGAACCATCCGAGATATACAGGCCCCAGTTATACACGTTCAGGGTCAGATGGTCGTTGGCAAAGCGGGTCCAATCGTAATCGGCAGAAACCGAGATATCCTCGTTGACCTCCCGCATCTCCCCTTCCGCTGCAAAAGCAGGCAGGGTGCAGGCAAGGCTTAGAGCTGCGCACAAGGCAGCGCTGACAACCGCGCGGGTAAACTGTTTCATCTCTGCTTACCCCCTTTACTGTTCGGCCGCAGCGCGGCGGATGGCCTTCTGGTTACGCTTGTAGGCGCGGGAATCCATAGCGTTGGAGGTAAGGATGATTGCCAGAATGACCAGGAATATGATGGCAGACAGCGCGTTGATCTCCGGGCTGACCTTTTTGCGGGTCATGGAGTAGATGGCAATGGGCAGGGTCTGCATGGTGCCGCAGTTGAAGTAGGAGATCATGAAGTCATCAATGGAGTAAGTCAGGCAGATCAAAAATGCCGACATGATGGCCGGGCTGAGCTGCGGCAGAATGACCTTGAAGAACGCCTGGCGCGGGGTGCAGCCCAGATCCAGGGCGGCATTGTACAGGCTGCCGTCCAGCTGGCGCAGCTTGGGGCCGACATTAAAAATAACATACGGCACATTGAACGTAATGTGCGCAATCAGCAGGGTGATCCAGCCGAACACGCCATTTTCGCCGCCAATGCCCATTTTTTGCACTATGACGAACAGCAGCATGAGGGAAACGCCGGTGATGATTTCCGGGTTGACAACCGGGACATAACTGATGTTATTGATAATCAGCTGTGCCTTGCGGCTCATGGAGTTGATGCCGATGGTGGCCAGGGTGCCCAGCACCGTGGCAATGATAGCCGAAACAAATGCCAATACCAGTGAAAGCCCCAAAGCGGAAAGGATCATCTCATTATGGAACAGGCTGGCATACCATTTTAAGGAAAAACCGGTAAATACCGCACGGCTCTTATTTTCGTTAAAGCTGTAGGCGATGAGGACCGCGATGGGCAGGTACATAAACCCGAACACCAGCACCAGGTAGGTGCGCTGCAACAAATGCTTATGCTGTGTTTTCATTACATCACACCCTCCATTTCCTCTTCGTCAAAGCTGGAGGTAAAGCTCATGCAGAGCAGAACGATCACCATCAGCACAAGGCTCATGGCAGAGCCGAGATTCAGGTTGTAAGAGTTGCCAAGGAACTGCAGCTCGATCAAGTCGCCAATCAGCAGGTTAGCGCCGCCGCCCAGCATACGGCTGATAATAAAGGTGGAAACCGCCGGAACAAACACCATGGTAATGCCGGTGGCAATGCCGGGCTTGCTCAGCGGGATCAGCACGCGGCCTAAAATCTGGAACACATTGGCTCCCAGGTCCTGCGCAGCTTCCACCACAGAATTGTCGATCTTGGTCATGGCGGTGTACAGCGGCAGGATCATATACGGCAGGTAGTTATACACCATGCCCAGTACCACGGCGCCGGAGGTATTGATCATATTAAAGGGGCCGATGCCGAACAGGCCCAACAGCTTGTTGATCAGGCCGTTTTTTTCCAGCAGGGTCATCCACGCATAGGTGCGCAGCAAAAAGTTCATCCACATGGGTAGCATGACCAGCATCAGCATAATATGCTGTTTATTGGCGCGCAGCCGGCTGAGGAAATACCCCACCGGGAACGCCAGCACCAGGCAGATGATGGTAGCCTCCGCCGCAAGCAGCAGGCTGCGGCCAAAAACCGAGGCGTACCGCCCAATGCTGGTCAGGTTGGCAAGGGTAACCTGGCCGTCACTGTTGGTCAGGGCATACCACACAACAATGCCCAGCGGCACCACAATAAACAGGACCATCCACACCAGGTACGGTGCGGCAGCCCAGCGCGAAGCTTTGGAACGCAGCATCCCATCACACCTCCTCGCGGGACATGATGTGAATTTCATCCGGGCCAATGTTCATGCCGATCAGCTCGCCCGGCTGGCTGGCCTGGGTGGAGTGGATCAGCCATTCTTTGCCTTCCACGTCAACGTGCATTTCAAAATGCACGCCCTTGAAGATCACCTCGCGCACAAGGCCGGTCAGCTTGCCGGCGGACGGCGGAACGATATCCACGTCTTCCGGGCGGATAACCACCTGCACCGGCTCGCGCGGCTTAAAGCCGCGGTCCACACAGGCAAATTCCTGCCCGCCAAAGCTGACAAGGAAGTCTTTTTCCATAATGCCGTCCACAATGTTGGAATCGCCGATGAACTTGGCAACAAAGGCATTGCGCGGCTCGTTATAAATATCCTGCGGGCTGCCGATCTGCTGGATGTTGCCCTTGTTCATGACAACAACGGTATCGGACATGGTCAGAGCTTCTTCCTGGTCGTGGGTAACGTACACAAAGGTAATATTCATCTCACGCTGCAGGCGTTTGAGTTCCAGCTGCATTTCCTTGCGCAGCTTCAGGTCCAAAGCACCAAGCGGTTCGTCCAGCAGCAGAACACGGGGTTGGTTGACCAGGCTGCGGGCAATGGCCACGCGCTGCTGCTGGCCGCCGGACAGCTGGTTGATGCTGCGGCGCTCAAAGCCGCGCAGGCCCACGGTTTCCAGCATTTCCAGCACTTTGGGGCGGATGGTTTCCTCCGGCAGCTTTTTCAGCCGCAGGCCAAAGGCCACGTTCTCGTACACGTTCAGGTGCGGGAACAGTGCGTATTTCTGGAACACGGTATTCACCTGCCGCTTATACGGCGGTACCGAGGCGATATCCTTGCCATCGAAAAAGACATTGCCCGATTTTGGGGTAATAAACCCGGCGATCACACGCAAGGTGGTTGTTTTGCCGCAGCCGGAAGGGCCAAGGAACGTAACAAACTCCTTATCGTGGATGTCAAGGGAAAGTTCGTCCAGAATTCTTTCCCCGTCAAAATCGACGACAATGTCTTTCAGTGATACAATTTCATTCATTTTTACTGCATCCCCCTTTGCGGAATTTGGTCCCACCTCGGGCCTCCTTGATGCCGGCTCGCCGGCTTTTCCCGGTGGGTCAGCGCCAATTATGCCGCCCCGCAAAAGGTTTGTTACACCACCGCAAACGCGGCAGCTGCAGCAGCACATACAACGCCAATGTGTTCTGATGTTTAACAGATGCAACACACAAGCTTCATTATACATTGTTTTGGGGGGCTGTCAACAATTATTTCACATTTTTCCGGTTTTTTACATGGGGATGACAAAAAGTCGGCTTGTTTCCTGTCTTGCTCCACCGTTTTTTCCCTGTCCGTCCGGTATTATCCCCTGTTCTCCCGCTGCCGTCTGCATCAAAATTAACAGGTGTCGTTCGCAGTTATTTTTGTCATTTCACACCACAGGGGCGCGCATTGTGCGCCCGCGACCGTTTACAATATTTCAGGGTAAAATGCCGCTTTCTGCCCGCCATGCAGGCCGATGACGAGCATCGGCCCCTACAAATAAATTTTATGCCCGGTGCTTTCCCTGTAAGGTAGGTAACCCCATTATTTCTGCCGGGCGAAATGCAGATTTTTAATACCAAAAATACCCGTACAGCTTTCAGGCTGTACGGGTATTTGCATTTTATTGGTGATTCAGCAGTGTTAAGGCAATACCGCATAATTCTAAGTGCCGATACGGCGAGCGAGGTGCGGCAGCTGCTAGGCCAAAAGCGCAGATAATACTGGATGTCTTATCGAGCATCTGCTCCATGGTGTCGCGGTCACGCACGGTCACGCAGTTATCGGCTTCCACCTTGTCATCGCCGACAGTCTGGAAGTCCACGGTGATGCACAGCGGGGTGCCGATCTCATCCTGGCGGCGGTAACGCTTGCCGATGGAACCGGCATCATCGTAATCCACCATAAAGTCCTTGGCCAGCTCGTTGCGGATCTCCATGGCCTTATCGCCCAGCTTTTTGGACAGAGGCAGCACAGCGCACTTGAACGGTGCCAGGAACGGATGCAGGTGCAGCACGGTGCGCACATCCTCCTTGCCCTTGGAGTCGGTCAGATGCTCTTCATCATAAGCTTCGCACAGGAAAGCCAGTGCCACACGGTCACAGCCCAGGGAAGGCTCAATGACATAAGGAATGTAATGCTCGTTGGTTTCGGGGTCAAAATATTCCAGGCTCTTGCCGGATGCTTCCTGATGGCGGCCCAAATCGTAATTGGTACGGTCTGCAATGCCCCACAGCTCGCCCCAGTCGGTGAACGGGAAAGCGTACTCGATATCGGTGGTGGCGCGGCTGTAGAAAGCCAGCTCGGCAGGCTCATGGTCGCGCAGGCGCAGGTTTTCCTTGTTGATGCCCAAGGACAGCAGCCACTTTTCGCAGTAATCTTTCCAGTAGGCGAACCAATCCAGGTCGGTGCCCGGCTTGCAGAAGAACTCGCATTCCATCTGTTCGAACTCGCGGGTACGGAAGGTGAAGTTGCCCGGCGTGATCTCATTGCGGAACGCCTTGCCCACCTGGCAGACGCCAAACGGCAGCTTGCGGCGGGTGGTGCGCTGGATGTTGGCAAAGTTGACGAAAATGCCCTGTGCGGTTTCGGGGCGCAGATAGCAGGTAGAGGAAGAATCCTCGGTTACGCCGATGGCCGTTTTGAACATCAGGTTAAACTTGCGGATGGGGGTAAAGTCATGCTTGCCGCACACAGGGCAGACAACTTCAGGATGGGTGGCAATAAATTCATCCATCTGGTCAAAGGTCATGCCGTCCACATCCACGTTCTGGCCCTGCTCGCAGTCGGCAATCAGCTTGTCCGCACGGTTGCGGCTCTTGCAGGCGCGGCAGTCCACCAGCGGGTCGCTGAAGTTGCCCACATGGCCGGTGGTGACCCAGGTCTGCGGGTTCATCAGGATAGCGGCATCCAGGCCGACGTTGTAGGGGCTTTCCTGCACAAACTTTTTCATCCATGCTTTTTTGACGTTGTTTTTGAACTCAACGCCCAGGGGGCCATAGTCCCAGCTGTTGGCAAGGCCGCCGTAAATTTCGCTGCCAGGGTAGATGAAACCACGGTTTTTGCACAGGTTGACGATCATGTCCAGGGTCTTTTCGCTGTTCTTCATTTTCTAACTCCTTCCGCATGGCTGGCTGCCACACAAAGCGATTTAACCGGCGCACGGTGCGCCGTCAGGCCTTTATTATAGCACGGGCCGCGGGCAGTGGCAACACTGCCGCCAAAAAAGCCGAAACAAATTTGGCACAACTGCTGAATTATGGCAATACCGCATAATTCTAAGTGCCGATACGGCGAGCGAGGTGCGGCAGATGCTAAGCCAAAAGCGCAGATAATACTTTGTGTATTATCGAGTATTTTGCCATTTCTTCCACACTGATGGGCAGCACGATGCTGCTGTCCGCCTTGCCGCGGAACGGCTGCGGGTTAGTGCCCCAAACAAAAAGGTGATGTTTCATTGGGTACCTCCTGGATGCCTTTGGGCTGACATTTTTGGTTATTATAGCAGAAATTTTCAAAAAAGTGTTTATTTTGCAGCGAAAAACCTTTATAATATAAAAATCATAGCGCCATGCGCCAAACGAACTGATTGCCAGGCTGGCAGCTGCGGCTGCGCCTGATTTTTTTGAGGTGAAACTTATGTCTTTTATCGGCAGCTATAATCCCCATTTGCTTGATGGTGTGCAGCATGTGCATTTTATCGGCTGCGGCGGTTCCGGAACCTATCCCCTGATCCAGATCCTGCACAGCCGCGGGCTGACCATTTCCGGCAGCGATGTGGAAGAAACCAAGATCACCAAGGCCGAGCGCGCCATGGGCGTGACAGTATATCTGGAGCATGACGCCGCCCATTTGGGCGATGCCCAGCTGGTGGTTTACAGCGCCGCCATCCACGATGAAAACCCTGAGCTGAAAGCTGCCCGCGCCCGCGGCATTCCCGCCGTGGAGCGCAGCGTGATGCTGGGTTATGTCAGCCGCATGTATTCCCACAGCGTCTGTGTTTCCGGCACCCACGGCAAAACCACCACCACTGGCATGATCACGACCATGCTGGAACTGGTCGGCAAAGACCCCGCCGCCGTAATCGGCGGCAAGCTGCCACTGATCGGCGGTTACGGCAAAGCTGGCCACGGCGATGACGTTGTGATCGAAGCCTGCGAATACAGTGAGACCTTCCTGCATCTGACCCCGTTTATAGGCGTTATTTTGAACATTGATAACGATCACCTGGAGTATTACGGCACGATGGGCCGCCTGAAGATGGCGTTCCAGAAGTTTGCCCTGCTTTCCCGCACGGTCGTGTTCAACATGGACGACCGCAACACGGTGGATGTGGTCAACTCCATTGACCGCCCGGTGCTCTCTTTCGGCATCAATGAGGAAGCCCGCTTCCGCGCAGTGAACATTCAGGAATACCGCCCCGGTTTCTATGAATTTGACGTTCTGGAGCTGGGCGAGCAGTTTGCCCACATCAAGCTGGGTGTTCCGGGCTACCACAACATTTACAATGCGCTGGCCATGTGCTGCTGCGTGCGCCCGCTGGGCCTGCAGCCCGCCGATGCCGAGCGCGCCGCGGCAGAGTTTCACGGCACCGGCCGCCGGTTTGAGATTAAGGGCGAATGCAACGGTGCCCCCGTGGTAGATGATTATGCCCACCACCCCACCGAGCTTGCCGCCACCATGGCAACCGCCAAAAAGATGGGCTACAAGCGCATTATCGCTGTGCACCAGCCGTTCACCTACAGCCGCACCAAGGCCCTGATGGATGACTTTGCCGCTGTGCTGCGCCAGGCCGACCAGTGCGTGCTGCTGCCGATCATGGGCAGCCGCGAGGTTGATGACGGCAGCGTGAAGAGCGAGGACCTGGCCGCCAAGATCCCCGGCTGCATTGTGGTTGACGGGCTGGAAAGCGCCGCCAACTGGGTCAAGCAGAACGCCCGCGAAGGCGACCTTGTGGTATGCATGAGCTGCGGCGATTTGTACAAAGCCTGTGATATGATGGTGGGCAAGGCGTAAGATTCACGCCGCGCCGCCATGCCGTTATCGCTATATAGACGCTATTATCCCATAAAATAATAATATCTGCCTGTTTTCCCGGTATGATGCGGGGAAGCGGGCAGATTTTTTGTTG
>QWCY01005959.1_pt1 | contig 25910 bp, 22 predicted proteins | sample 1972631 | NCBI WGS metagenome assembly QWCY01 (sample SAMN09866696, study PRJNA288562) | Human gut metagenome isolate pre1_stool, whole genome shotgun sequencing... | isolation source: gut | host: Homo sapiens | place: USA: California
TCTAAGGAGATTAGAAAACTATTTAATGAAATAATCAACTGAATAATAACATTTTAACAAGCGAAAAGGTAGAAGACATTCAACTACTGATTCGCATTACTAATATAAAACACATTACTTATGAAAAAACATTTTTATTCTATTTTTGCATTATTCCTGGTAGGATCTATGTTCTCTTGTCAGTCACCTAGAAGTAATTCGGCAAAAGAAGAAACAGTTGGTATTGACAGTATGGCTCCCAATCCATTTATCACGCATATGTACACAGCCGATCCTTCGGCACATGTATGGGCGGATGGACGTTTGTATGTATATGCTTCTCATGATATCGATCCTCCGCGTGGTTGCGATTTGATGGACCGTTACCATGTATTCTCTACAGATGATATGGTGAATTGGACAGATCATGGTGAAATTTTGAATTCATCACAAGTTCCCTGGGGGCGCAAAGAAGGCGGATTTATGTGGGCTCCCGACTGTGCTTACAAAGATGGTACGTACTATTTCTATTTCCCGCATCCCAGTGACACGAAATGGAATAATAGTTGGAAGATCGGTGTAGCTACCAGCAAGGAACCGGCTGCTAACTTTACTGTGCAGGGATATATTGAAGGAATGGACCCGTTGATCGACCCTTGTGTATTTGTGGATGATGACGGTCAGGCTTATATCTATAACGGTGGCGGCCAGATTTGTAAAGGCGGCAAGCTGAAAGATAATATGGTGGAACTGGATGGAGAAATGAAGGAAATGGAAGGTCTGGAAGACTTCCACGAAGCTACATGGGTTCATAAATATAATGGAAAATACTATCTCTCTTATTCCGATAACCACGATGAAAATTGGAACGATGGCGTGAAAGGTGACAACCGTATGCGTTATGCTATCAGTGATAACCCGCTCGGTCCTTGGAAATCTATGGGTATCTATATGGAGCCTACCGATAGCTATACCAATCATGGCTCTATCGTAGAATATAAAGGTCAGTGGTTTGCATTTTATCACAACAGTGCTTTATCCAATCATGATTGGCTACGTTCTATTTGTGTGGATAAACTTTATTACAATGAAGATGGAACTATCCAGATGGTGAAACAAAGAAAATGAGATAGATTATGAGGTTAATAAGTCTGATTTTATTGTTCCTGTTGAGTGGAACTGTTTCAGCGCAGAAAGTCGAGTGGTATACTACCACTCAGACTTCTCCGTGGGTGAAACAAAAGGTAAAGCCGGAACGTGCAACTACCGGAGCAGAGATCGTGCTTGACCCGACTCTACGCTTACAGTTGATTACGGGTATAGGCGGCTGCTTCAATGAAATGGGGTGGGATGCGCTGAATGCTTTGTCGGCTGAAGATCGTGAAGCTGTTCTTCAAGCTATCTTCAGCAAAGATGGAGCTTGCTTTAACTATTGCCGTCTTCCGATGGGGGCCAATGACTTTGCCCTGAGTTTCTACTCTTCTGCGGATGTTGCGGGAGACTTTAACCTGGTGAATTTCAATATCGACCGTGACAGGTATATTCTGATTCCTTATATTAAAGCTGCCCGTCAGATAAATCCTGACTTGCGTATTTGGGCTTCTCCCTGGTGTCCTCCGGCTTGGATGAAGACGAATAATCATTATGCTTCTGCGGTTCGTCCGTCTGGAGAGAAAGATGTGAATGGATTACTTCCGCGCGAGGCTATAGCAGAGTTCAGTACAGGTTTCCGGATGGAGGAAGGATATCTGAAAACGTATGCCGATTACTTTGCACGTTTTATCAAAGCCTATGAAGCCGAAGGATTGCCACTGGAATGTATTCATGTCCAGAATGAGCCTTGTTCCAATCAGGTCTTTCCCAGTTGTAAATGGCGCACGGAAGATCTGACTTTTTTCTTGGGGCATTATCTGGGACCGACTTTTGAGCGGGAAAATATCAAAACTGATATTTATTTTGGAACTATCAATACGTCCAATCCGGATTATGTGCGCACTGCTTTGCGGGATGAACAGGCAGCTAAGTACATTAAAGGCGTTGGTTTCCAGTGGGATGGTAAGAAAGCTATTCCGATTATCCATCGTGAATATCCTAATCTGAACTTGATGCAAACCGAGACTGAATGTGGTAACGGAGCAAATTCATGGGATTATGCTGAATATACATGGAACCTGATGAAGCACTATTTCAGTAATGGCATCAATTCTTATCACTATTGGAATATGATTCTTCCTACTCCGGGCATCAGTCCTTGGGGATGGAATCAGAATTCTATGGTGTCCATTGACAAGAAGCAACAAACCGTGAAGTATAATCCGGAATTCTATCTGATGAAGCATTTAGGGCATTTTGTGCAGACAGGTGCTTATAGGCTGGAAACACCGTCAGATAAAAATATGTTGGCTTTCGTAAATCCGGATGGTACGGTCAGTGTGATTGTTGCCAATGTGACTGATACAGAAGAGACGATGAGCATTGAAATAGGGGGACAGAAAGTTACATTGACTCTGCCACCTCACTCTTTCCATACAGTAAGCTGGAAGAAATAATTTCGTCCTTCGGTTTTCTCTTTAATAACCTGTATATGAGAATGCTATGAACATAAAAAGTTTTCCTTATTTCTTTTGCCTGCTTTGGGTGCTGGCAATATCCTTTTACTCAACTCCCGTTCAAGGGAAAATAGAAAACGGTATTTCTAAAAGCAAATGGCATGAAGGAGACCGTTATGATTTTAAATTCCAGGGACGGGACGCTATTGTTGTTGTGCCTCAAAAAGCTGCTGCCGGTAATCCGTGGATATGGCGTCCGGCTTTCTTCGATGCGTTTCCTGCTGTGGATAAAGCCCTGTTGGAAAGAGGTTTCCACGTGGCTTATTTGGATGTTACAAATGATTATGCCAGTCCGTGGGCTATTGAATTGGGTAACCGTTTCTACAAGGAAATGGTGGAGAATTACGGGCTTTCTTCTAAAGTAGTAATGGAAGGGTTTAGCCGTGGAGGACTCTATTCTGTCATTTGGGCTTCTCAAAACCCGGATAACGTTGCTTGCCTTTATCTTGATGCACCACTCAGTGATGTGTTCACTTGCCTGAAGAGATTGCATAAGGCAGCATGGAAAACTTTGTTGAAAGAATGGAACCTGACGGAAGAAACCATTGATCGTTTTGACGGCAATCCCATAGACAATCTGGAACCATTGGCCAAAGCGGGTGTGCCCATTATCAGTGTTTGTGGAGACAGCGACCGGAGTGTACCGATTGAGGAGAACATGATGGTGATGCGTAAACGTTACCTGGCATTGGGTGGAAATGTGGAATTGATAATAAAACCGGGATGCGACCACCATCCGCATAGTCTTGAAGATCCTCAACCTATAGTCGATTTTATTATGCGCCAACAGCCTGAACATAAGAAGTTCCAGCACTACACCATTCGTGGCAGTCTGAACAACTCGTTCATTAAGTTTGAACGGGAACGTCGGGGAAGGGTAGCTTTTATCGGTGGATCCATCACAGAGATGGTGGGGTGGAAAGACATGATGGAACAACAGTTGCAACAGCGTTTCCCTTTTACAACTTTTGAGTTCGTAGAAGCCGGTATCAGTTCTACAGGAAGTACACCCGGAGCCTTCCGGTTGGATAACGATGTATTGTCGAAAGGTAAAATAGATTTGCTGTTCATTGATGGATCTGCGAACGATATGACAAATGGTTTTACGCCCGAGGAGCAGGTGCGTGGAGTGGAGGGGGAAATCCGTCATGCTTTGGAAGTTAATCCGGAAACCGATATTGTGCTGACTCATTTTGCAACGGACGGTTTCCTGCCTATCATCGCCAGACGGCAGATGCCGGATGCTATTCTAAATCACGAGCGGGTATCCAATCATTATCGGGTGTCGTCAGTCAACCTGGCACAAGAGATTTCAGAACGGTTGCAGGACGGACAGTTTACTTGGAAAGAGTTTGGATATGCACATCCCCATCCTTATGGGCAATCTGTTTATACTGCTGCCATTAGTAATCTGCTGGACGAGATGCAGCGAGAAATAAATGCTGAAAGTATACGCCGACCGCATGAGATTCCTGCTGCGCAACTTGATCCATACAGTTATACCAAAGGGCATTTCATCCCTCTCAGTCGTGTGCGTATTGGTCGTGGATGGAAGATTACAGACGATTGGAATCCGGATAACAAATATGAAAAGCGGAAAGGATTTGTGCATGTTCCTATGTTGGAAGCTGCACGTCCGGGTGATCGGCTGACACTCTCTTTCAAAGGAAGGGCTATCGGGATTTTTTGTGTTTGCGGACCGTCGGCAGGCATACTGGAATATAGTGTGGATAATGCTCCGTTCAAGAAACTGGATACTTATACGGCATGGAGCTCAGCCTTGTATATTCCATGGGTATACATGTTAGAGACAGAGTTGGAGGATACTGAGCATACCTTGCGCTTGCGTATCTCGTCCGACAAGAATCCCCGTTCATTGGGCACGGAATGCCAGATAAGGAACTTTGTGGTTAATAGATAAAAGTTCGATTGCCATGTACTATTAAATTTGATATGATGAAAAAACTGATTTTTCCCCTGTTGTTTGTGTTGGGTATAAGTACCCATGTTGATGCGCAGAAACCATATAAAGCATACATGGTTTCCAATACCCATCTTGATACACAGTGGCTGTGGACTGTACAGACAACCATTGATCATTATTTATACCGTACACTCACTCAGAATTTCTGGCTGATCGACCATTATCCCGGTTATATCTTCAATTTCGAAGGAGCGGTTCGTTACCAATGGGCCAAAGAGTATTATCCAACCGAGTATGAACGGCTGAAAAATTATATAAAGGCAGGTCGTTGGAATATTTCAGGGAGCTCATGGGATTCTACTGATCCCAATATACCTTCACCGGAATCATTTTTCCGTAATCTTCTTTACGGACAGGAATTCTTTAAGAAAGAATTTGGTAAAAAATCAAATGATATTTTTCTTCCGGACTGTTTTGGTTTCGGATACACCTTGCCCACGATAGCTGCCCATTCTGGTATCATTGGTTTTTCCACACAGAAGCTCCAGCATCGCAAGTTGCCGTTTTATGGTGACCGCAAATTGCCGTTCATGTTCGGGTTGTGGGAAGGTATAGACGGTTCGCGCATTATGGCGGTGCCGCATGCCCAAGACTACGTTTCTAGATTTGATGGACAAGAGTTGAGTAACAATGGTAAACTGGTGGATTTAGCTAAAAACGGTCTTAATAATACCGTCTACCATTATTATGGAGCCGGAGACCGTGGAGGTTCGCCTACAATTGCTTCCGTAAGATCGGTTGAAACAGGAATGAAGGGTGAGGGACCGGTGCAGATAATAAGTGCACGTTCGGGGCAGTTGTTTGATGATTATTATCCTTTTGAAAAGCATCCGGAACTGCCTGTTTTCAAAGGGGAATTACTTATGGATGTACATGCGACAGGCTGTTATACATCTCAAGCAGCCATGAAACTTTTCAACCGTCGCAACGAACTGTTGGCCGATGCTGCTGAAAGAGCCTCAGTGGTGGCTGAATGGCTGGGAGGGGCGACATACCCCGAAGAGCCGTTGCGTGAATCGTGGCAAAGGTTTTTGTGGCATCAATTCCACGATGACCTGACGGGTACAAGCATTCCGGCAGTTTATACTTTCTCATGGAATGATGAACTTATTGCCCAGTCGGAATTTGCAGAAATCACTACAGGTGCGGTCGGTGCGGTAAGTAGGGCACTTGATACGCGGACAAGAGGAATTTCGGTTGTGGTTTATAATCCTGTTGCCCAAAGCCGTTGCGATATAGTTACAGCCACAGTGGATATGGCTTCGCAACCGAAAGACATAGTAGCCGTTGCCCCCAATGGGAAAAAGGTTTCCGGGCAACTTCTTTCATGGCAGAACGGTAAGGCTACCGTACTTTTTCCGGTGGATATGGATCCGGTAAGTTTTTCGGTTTACGACGTGCGTAGCGGAAAAATATCCGGTACTAAGCAGTTGAAAGCTGAAAGTAATATTTTGGAGAATTCGATTTATAAAGTTGTACTGGACAAGAACGGAGACATCGCTTCGATAACTGATAAACGCAACGGACGTGAGTTGGTGGAACCAGGTAAGGCTTTTCGCCTTGCGCTTTTCACCCCTAGCGAGTCACGCACATGGCCGGCATGGGAGCTGTTCAAGAAAACGATTGACCAGACACCGTTGCCGGTAAATGGTAATGTTGAGATTTCCGTGGCGGAAAACGGACCGGTACGTGCTTCACTCAAAGTGAAACGTACTTACGGCACTTCCAACTTCGTACAGTATATAACTCTTACGGAAGGAGGACAAGATGACCGGATAGATATTCGTAACGAGATAGACTGGAACGAAAGGAATACCCTCCTTAAAGCCGAGTTCCCAATGAATGTGTCGAATGAAATAGCTACATACGACCTTGGCATAGGTTATATCGGACGCGGCAGCAATACAGATAACAAGTATGAGGTGGTAGCCCAGCAATGGGCCGACATTACGTCTGCGGATGGCAGTTACGGCATTTCTGTGATGAACGACAGCAAATACGGATGGGATAAACCGGACAACCATACGTTGAGGCTTACTCTCTTGAATACTCCGGCGGTAGGCAAGGATCCCAATATGGCTCATCAGGAACATCTGGACATGGGGCATCATGCTTTTAGCTATTCCATATATGGTCATAAGTCCGATATTGCAGAAGCGGGGACTGCATGGAAAGCTGAAGCATTCAATCAGCCCTTACTTTCTTTCACTACTCCGAAACATGCCGGAACGTTGGGACGCAAGTTATCGTTCGTCAAGACCAATATGCCCGGCATAGCGATAAAGGCTGTTAAGAAAGCGGAAGACGGTAAGAGCTACATCGTAAGGGTGAACGAAATTTATGGAAAAGATTTTGAAAATGCAGAAATCATTTTTGCAAGTGCAGTGGAGAGCGCTTGTGAGGTGAACGGTATCGAGGAGTATGTCGGTGAGACAAAATATGAGGGTGACAAAATTGTTTTTAGCGGGACAGCTTTCCAACCACGCACTTTCAGTGTGAGACTTAAGGAAAATGCATGCCTCGCGATTCCAGAAAATCATTCTATAGATATTGAATGTAACGCGACTGCTCTTACAGTGGACGAATTCAGTATGTCGGGGAATTTTGATGGAGAAGGCAATTCTTTTGCTGCGGAACTGATGCCGGATGTAGTAGAAGCCGAGGGGGGGACGTTCCGGATGGAAAACAATCCTGCCGACTATAACTATGTCCGTTGCGACGGGCAAACAATACCCCTTCCTGAAAAACACGGATATACGAAATGTTACCTGCTGGTGACTTCGTCACACGGTGACCGCAAAGCTTCGTTCCAGGTAGATGGGAAAGATTATAGTGTCAATGTACCCTTTTACTCAGGATTTATAGGTCAGTGGGGATGGACGGGTGAAAGTGAAGGCTATATGAAGGATGCTTCGATAGCTTATATCGGAACGCATCGCCACAGTAGCCGGGTGGGGGGTAATGAGTCCTATATTTATACTTATTTGTATAAAATCTGCCTTGATATTGCTCCGGATGCCAAGGCTCTGACTTTGCCGAAGGATGCGGGAGTAGCCCTTTTTGCAGTAACTCTTTCCGATAATTCGAACGATGATACAAAGCCTGCAACAGAGATGCGTGCCTTGCCTCATGAAACTGCAAAAGTGGAATATACGACTGAACCTGTGGCTGCTTCCCGTCGCCGTTGAGAGGACTGAGGGAATGTCGGAATCTGAGATATTTGCAAGCTGCTGGTAACATCTTGTTATGAGCGGCTTGTGTTTTTAATGTACGTTCAATATAATGTCTGCCGTAGATGGTTAGTTCATACAAAAAATGATAATTTCTTTTTGAGTTAATAGGAAATTAATGATTTTATTAATACTCCTCACGTATTATTGTTGTTGTAAATAAAAAACCTTTTATCTTTATAATGTGGTATGAATACAAAAAACATCTTTAAGACATTTTTCTTATGCTTGTCTGTTTTTAGTCTGTCTTTTACACTGAACGCTCAAGAATTGAAACCACTCCGTCTGGGTGTAGCGGGAGTGTCACACGGACATCTCCATGAAGTGCTGATTCGGTTGGAAAGAGGTGATTTCGAAATTGTAGGAGTGGCAGAACCCAATGAACTGCTAAGAGTCAATAATCCACTCCGCAAAAAAGTGGATAGTTCTCTTTTCTATGCCGATTTGGAGGAAATGCTGGATAAAACTAAACCGGAGGCGGTTGTCGCTTACGGATCTATCTACGATCATCTGGCTATTGTAGAAGCCTGCGCACCGCGCGGTATACATGTAATGGTGGAAAAGCCTCTGGCAGTCAACATGAATCATGCGAATCGAATGGCTCGGTTGGCACGTGAAAACAATACGCTGCTACTGACAAACTACGAAACGACTTGGTATGATACGAATCATGAAGCCTATCGGTTAATAAAGAATGAAAACGCAATAGGCAAGATAAATCGTATTGAAGTGTACGACGGGCATGAAGGCCCTATTGAAATAGGTTGCGGAAAAGAGTTCACCGACTGGCTGACCGATCCGAAGTTGAATGGAGGTGGAGCCGTAATAGACTTTGGCTGCTATGGCGCAAACTTGGTAACCTGGCTGATGAACGGTGAAAGACCTAAAAGTGTATACGCCATTCTGAAACAACTTAAGCCGGACAAATATCCGAAAGTAGATGACGATGCTACAATTTTAGTCGAGTACCCCTCTGCAACCGTACAAATTATGGGTTCATGGAATTGGCCGAAGGGACGGAAAGATATGCATATTTATGGTAGCGAAGGATATATCTATCAGGATACTCCGGGTTCTATGCGTATTTATACCCATCGAAAAGAAAAAACGACATTGCCTCCCAAGCTTAAAGCGCCTTATAATGATTCTTTCTATTATCTGAAAGCTGCTGTTAGGAAGGAAATTCAGGTACAGCCTTATGATTTGTCTTCATTGGAAAATAACCTGATCGTTGTAGAAATATTAGAATCTGCAATCAAAAGTGCTAAAAGCGGTAAACCCGTCAGATTTTAAGCCGAATTATGAGACTTTGGGGTTTGCATGATAGATGCTCAATCTGCAAGGTCATATCAAAGTATTAACTGAATAATAACATTTTAATCATGAAAAAAGTATTCCTTTTCATCCTGCTCTGTGGATGCCTGGCTCTATCGGGCACACTCAAGGCTGCCGAAGGACAGCTAATGGCCGGAACGGCTAAAATAAACATTACTCCCAAACAAAACATCCCCCTACACGACTCTGTGTATGCACGTGCTTTGGTGATGGAGATAGGCGATATGCGTGTAGCACAGGTGTCTGTCGACTTGGTTAATTTTTATAGCGACCGCGTGGCTGATGTCTGCAAAGAAAAATACGGCATCACGCAGTTGCTGATCTGTGCTTCGCATACTCACGAAGATCCCAACATGGCTGATGCCAGACCTCGTGAAAAGAAACCTGACCACACTCCGTTCTTTGAAGAGTGCATCATTAAGGTAGTGGGCGAAGCAATTGGCAATATGTTCCCCGCACGTATCTCGGCTGGCACGCGTACGTTTCCGCAATTGGGTTTCAATCGCCTCATTATCCGTAAAGACGGTAAGGCTCGCGAATCGTGGATAGGCGATGAACGCATGCAGACCTTGGTTGTTTCAGCTATGAAATTTCGGCCGACTATCCCGGATATGCTTGTAGGAAGGTGGAAGAAGCGTTCGATAACAAAGCTGTCTGCCTCTTTGTAGCAGGTGGCGGTGGTAATGTGGAAGGGCTGATGATTAGCCGGCGACGCTCAGGTCCCAATGATCCTATCAAAACAGACTACAAGCCCATTCAGCGCACAGGAGAATTGCTCGGAATCGAAGTAATTAAACTTGCCAATGCATTACATGCTTCCGGTGATAACACCTCTTTCAAAATGCGTACAGACTCGTTGCAATTCTCTACTCGCGCGGACAAAAAACGTAAGGTAAATGTCCATATCGCTACATTCCTCATTAATGACTTTGCAATAGCCGTTTGCCCGGGTGAAATGTTCGTACAACTTCAATTGGAATGGAAGGCAAAAGCCAGACTGGCCGATGTGACTCCTCTCTTCTTTGGCTATACGTATGTGAAGGGACGCTCACCCGGCTATGTAGCCGATGTACGCTCGGCGGCATTGGGAGGTTTTGGTGCCGAGGGTGGCAACCGTATACAAGTAGGAGGTGGCGAAGCCATCATCAACAAGCATTTAGAGAGTTTGTATATACTCAATGATCAGCGTGCGAGCATACACCTTAAATAAAGTAGGCATAATGAAATAAAGAAAATAGATGAGGTTGTGTTCTAATTTTTATTGGTACACAACCTCATGTTGTATATTAAAAATAAGAACTTGAGTTTGAAGCGTTTCTGGGGTTCTCACTTACGAGGAAGACCGGTTGTTTATGGAAAGAAATACCTGTTATATAACTTTTGTGTAGGCTTGTATTATAAATTGCCTATAAAGAATGATCAGATAAGTGTGTTAGGAAACTAAATTTTATTACTTTTGCAAATTAATTATTTTAACTATAGTAATTCATATAAAATCATAAGAATTGCTGTAACTGATAATATATAATTTTCTCTGTGCATAAAAGTAGCCATTGTGTATACTACAGGTCTTTCCCCTGTCTATCCTTTGTGGATATCCCGAGCTTAACCTGATGCAAACTGAAATAAAATGTAGCAACAGGATAGACTGATTAAGTTTTGGAAGAGCGACTTAAAATTAATATTGCTGAGTTAAAAGAGTTGAGGAGTATGGATGCTTTTTGTGCTGTTCTGGCGAAAAAAAAGTTATTAAGCGAGGAAGGGGCCAGAATAGTGAGACGTATTCTAAAGACTCTCACCAAGCTTCTCTTGGATTATATGGAAAGGGAAGAAAGAAGAAAAAGAGAAAGGGAAAAAAATAAATATGGATTGTAAGAAACAGAATGAATAGTTAAAAAATACGAATATGCAAATTGTACACTTTTTGTTTTTATATCATTGAAGATGATGTGATTAGAAAATAGAAGTGTACAAAAATCAAAAGGTGATTTGTATTATTATGTTTTCCTTTACAGTGGCAGCGGCAATAGTGCCTGCTGCCTGATGCTGTAACATTGAAAATATGAAGGATACAGATCAAAAACAAATCGCAGATTCGGAATTTCCCGGTTCCGTCTCTGAGTTTCCGAGCGTGCGGAGTAAAACATCACGTACTATTACTATCCGGGAATTTGTAGATACGGTGCGTAGCGACCGCTATCGCCGGCAGGTACAGGAGTACCGTCGGCTGAAAGCTCTGCCTGGGCATGAAGCTGAAGCACAAGCCGTGAAGGACAGTATGCCTTGTATTGTACCTGCCGGTATTTGCCGGGGAGGGCATGCGGTGCAGTGTTTGTTGGTGCATAGCGCACTGTTGTGCATTGATTTGGACCATACCGGCGATCGAACCCGGGAGGTGTTGGAACTGACCCGTTCTTTACCTTTTACTTGCATTTCGTTCATCAGTATTTCCGGTGAGGGAATCAAGGTGCTGGTTCGCATACGGAAAGAGGATGTACAGGAAGATTACGCACGTCTTTATTCTGTTGTGGGCAGTGCGGTGAGTACTCATGTAAGGCATCCTTACGATGAGAAATGTAAGATTCTGACTCAGCCTTGTTTTTACAGTTATGACCCGGAAGCATATTGGAATGCTGAGGCTGTGGCATTTCAGATGCCGGAGTGTCCGTCGTTACCGGATGTTCCGCTAACCATTCCGCCGAAGGTGCTGGCAACCGGCCAGTCAAAGGCATTGCAGATTGTCGTTCCGGATACTTCGTCTGTAGCATGCGGATTTATTTCCCGTTTGCTCGATGAGTTTGAACGGAACAATCCCTTCCGTCGCGGTAATCGCAACGATCTGGCACTGAAGCTGGGACGTGTGGCAGGAAGTAAAGGTTTTTCTCCTGAAGAACTTGAAAAGTTGATCTCCCTTTTCTCCGGGCGTTATGCGTCGGGTGATTTCACGGCTGAAGATATTCGTCAACGCGTGTTGTCTGGTTATCAGTTTGTTGGGAAGTTGCAGGAAGAGAAAAAACAGCCGGATAGGGGTCAAAAAGGGGTCAGGGTCACTTATAACCCCGGCTACAGCTCCAATGAGGAAGATACCCCGGAAGTAGTGTTGGAAAAAAATGACGATTTGCGTGCCGAGGCACCTTATATTCCTGACGATGTCTTTGCACGACTGCCCGATTTGTTGACACGCTGCTGCCGTTATACGAGCGACAAGCGTGAGCGTGACATGGCATTGCTGGGGTGCCTGAACAGTTGTAGCGCGCTCTTCCCGTACGTCCGTTTCTACTATAAGAAATCGTTGTATTCCCCCCATTTCTATTTGGCCAGTGTGGCTCCTGCCGGTGCGGGTAAAGGCATTCTGGGATTTACGGCTGCTTTACTGGATCCCACGCAGGAGTATTACGACCAGATACGCCGCACGAACAAGAAAGCTTATGAGCAAGCTTTGTTGGGATGGGAAGCGGAGCAGCAGCAGGCACGACGCGAGAAGCGGCTGCCGGACATCAACCTGAAACCGGAAGAGCCGAAGGCGCAGTACCTTAAAATATCGGCTACCACGAGTAAGAGCCGTCTTATCGAACATCTGGCAGCTGCCGGTGAGGTGGGCTGCTGCATGACTACTACAGAAATCAATACGATGATTTCCTCACTGGGGCAAGATTGCGGCAAGTATGAAGATATCCTGTGTAAGGCCGCCCATCACGAGGAAGTCTCTTCATCGTACAAGATAGATGGCGAACCGATAGTGGTGCAGCATCCGCACCTGGCTCTCAATATCGCCGGTACGCAAGAGCAGTTCTGCGTTTTTTTCCGTTCACTTGAAGTGGGACTTTTTTCCCGTTTTGCATTCTACACCCGTCAGCAAAACCAACAATGGGAATCGTGTGCGCCGGGTGATGAGCAGGTGGACCTTCGCCGCTACTTTCAGAGTTTGGGGAAGGAGTTGCTTGAGATGCACAAGGTACTTTTGGAGTCGCCTACGCAGGTCACTTTCAGCCTTTCGCAGTGGAAACTCCATACGGAACTTTTCAGTGAGATGCTGCGCCGTGCATTGGTGGAGGGGCGTGACTCTTCGGGCAGTCTTATCCGCCGTGCCGGATTGTTGGGCATGCGCCTGGCTGCTGTCTTTACTGTTTTCCGCAAGTGGGAAGATTACCGTTATGCCAAGGAATATGGGTGTACGGATGAAGATTTCCATACGGCAATGGATATCATCCGTACGCTGGTGGAGCATAGCCTCCTGCTTAGTACCTCGCTTCCTGATACCAATCAGCCCCCTGCCAGTATGCACTGTTTCCATCGTTTGGATGGAATATTATCGTCTCTGTCCAGGAAGTTTACCTATACGGAGTTTGTTCAAACGGTGGAGAATACCGGTATGTCCGAATCTACGGGCAAACGACTTTTACGCAAAGCCTTGAAACTTCAATATCTTGTAAAAGAGGAGAATGGCTATCGGAAGAAACGTAAAACGGGGTCCGGGCGGGGTTATAAGTGACCCTGACCCTAAATTGACCCCTGTCCAAGCACCGGAAGTGCTTCCCGAAGCCTTTCCGGTGTTCCGATTTTTCCTGAATAAAACATGAATAACAGAAAAATATTATGATTATGAAAAAGTACACAAATCTCGAAACTGCCTTTTCCGAAGAGCCCGGTTTCGAAGTTGCCCGGTTTGAGATCAAGGCATATCTGAAGTCCGATCTGGCACTGCTTTACTTTCCCTGTCTTTCGTCCGAAGCGGCTTTGAGGAAGCTCCGCCGTTGGATAAACTTCAATCCGTCCCTGCACTGTGAGCTTTACGACGGTCCCGAGGGGAAGAACGACCAGCTCTTCAGCCGGCGTCAGGTGGCGATACTGGTGAGATATCTGGATGCGCCCTGAACGGGTGGGGCGTCTTAGATAATACATCCCGCACTTGGGCTGTCAACAAGCAATGTTGTGGCGTGAAACAAGCTATGTTTCATACCACGGCATTGCTTGTTTTTCGTTATATCATTCCCTGCTAATGGGTTATTCAACCCCTGATTCGCATCGGTTATGGGATAAAGTATGACAAAGTTCGTACAAGTACATTCCGGTACATCCCGTTTCATCCATCCTTCTTTTCTCTGCTCCGTACCTTTGTCGTGTCCTCAATGCGGGGACCCTGCGAGGAATTTTCCGGGGATAAGACGTCGCCTCTGCCATTTCCTCGCCCGATACCGATTCATACCGATTGATAAACGAAAAATATCAATCTTCAAAAAATCAATTATTATGTCAGTAACGTACAAAAAACAGTTTCGTAAGAACCCGTTCCTGAAGGATGGTTCGGGTAAGTACTATCCCCAACTGCTGGTTTGGGGCAAGTCTGCCACCCTGAACAGTATTGCTACCCAGATGAAGGAAAGCAGTTCGCTCACTTTGGGCGACATTCAGAGTGTACTCACCAATTTTGTGAAAGCCTTGCGCTGTGAACTCTACAACGGCCGTTCCGTCAATGTCGACGGTTTTGGCGTCTTCAGCCTTTCGGCTACTACCATAGGTTCGGCAGCCAAGAAGGATTGTCTGCCTGAGAAGATCAAGGCGGTCCGTATCAATTTCCGTGCTTCGAGCGCCATCCGTCCCAATCTGGACCCTGCCACCACCCGTGCGGAGGACCGCATCGATTTTGTCGACCTTGAAACGCAGCTCAAGCGCCTGAACATGCAGGGCGCCGATGGAGAGGAAGGTGGCGGCAACCAGGGCGGTTCCGGAGATGACGGCCTGGAAGATGATCCGCTGGGATAGGGGCTAAAGCCGGAGGCTTTAGAAATTAAAAATTAATAATTAAAAATTAAAGGCTGCGCAGTGCAGGAAAACGGATACGAGCCGGTGAGGGGGCATTGCGCAGCTTATAAATCGGTACGGTGGTGAATACCCGTCCGCCGGAAGTTGTGGGTGCACATTGTAAGGGGCACAATGCTCATAGCATCGGGATATGCTATGAAGGCGGTCTGGATGTGAAAGGGTGTCCCAAGGATACACGCACGCCGGAGCAACGCAGTGCCATGCATTTGCTGGTGGCGCAATTGCTGAAACGGTTCAAAAACAATGTCTGCATTTGCGGACATCGTGACCTCAGTCCGGACCTGAATGGGGATGGAGTGATAGAGCCGGAGGAGTGGATAAAGGAGTGTCCGTGCTTCGAGGTGAGAAAGGAGCTTTGAGAAATTAAAAATTAAAAATTAAAAATTAAAAGCTGGTGGAAAGGAGGTGTGGGAAATAATGGCAATTAAAAAATCTGTATGGAGCATGATCTTTAAAGTGATCATCGCAGTAGTTTCGGCTGTGGCAGGAGTAGTGGGAGCAAATGCAATGAATATGATACATTAAGGTTAAGTAAGGATGGGGAGTGGGTCAAAACTGAATGGAAGAACGCAAATTACACGAATCACGCAAATTTCAAATAAGGTAAGTTCTGAACTTTATTTTGACACCACCTCATTCTTTCCGCTTTCACAAAATTCCTGTCTGAAGTTTCAAAATATCAATCAAACATTTTTAATACGTAGAATATATGAAAAAAAGAATATTAACCGTCGTTGCCGGCATATTGTGTGCCGTGGGCATGCACGGGCAGTCATCCGGCGTACCCAGTCTGCCGCAACTGGCCACTCCGTCGCCCAAGGCGACTATGATAGACCGTTTCGGATATTATCCTACCAACCTGTATACGGGGCTGGTGGATATCACAATCCCCATTCATACCATTGAGGTGAAGGGTATCAAGATTCCCATAGAATTTAAATATCATGCCTCGGGGCTGAAGTATGACGATCTACCGATGGAGGTAGGATACGGCTGGACGCTGATGGCGGGCGGTGAAGTGAGCTACTCAGCGCGTGCAGCCAGCGCCTATCAGACGACGGGAGAAAGGTGGGATCCTTATGTCAAATCCATTTCAGACATCACCCGCGATAGCTACATGCAATGTAGTGAAGACCAGAAACACTTGGGCTATGTGCAGAATGGACAAAAGAATCAATCTAATATTCAGGGTATCTACTGTGATTCAGAATACGATGTATATAATTTCTCCTTTCTCGGATACAGCGGCCAATATTATATCCTTTCTGCCGATTCATCATTCAGTATGCCCCAGTCTTCCATCTATTTTTTCGGTTCTCCATACACGCCTGTGGCCCGTGACGACTCTGGCAACGAGTATCAGTTTGGAGAAGAGGATTTTGATGAAGGATATCGGCGGAACTATACCCATTACCTAACCAAGATTATCTCTGCGGACAAAGCTGATACCGTTAGTTTCAACTATCGCCAAGTCTATTGGGGGAACAGGGAGCAGTTGGTAAAACGACCGATGATAGATAGCCGTTATACCATCACAGAAAATTCGACAGGGAATGTCACATTTGCTACTGAAGGTGCTCCCGGTGTCTCCTGCAAATATTATAATACACCTATACTTCAGGAAATCAACTACAAAGGCGGACGAGTGAAATTTATCTATTCGTCGACGAATATCCGTTCATTGGAGGAAGTCCAAATCTGCAATCCACATGGGGGAATATTGAGAAGAATTTCCTTAGAGAAGACCGGTCACGCCTATCTGAACGCCGTGAACTTTAAAGACGGCAATAACTGCAACGTCTATTCCTACAAGATGGAATATAATGGTACGAAGCCTGAAGGATCTGCTGGAGTAGATTACTGGGGGTATTACAACGGACGTACAGCGACTCCAAACTTTGTTCCCAATTTTCAGGTTGGAACCGTTTCTGACAGGAATTACAGGATTCCCGGCATGGATAGAACACCGGACGAAGGCGTGATGCAGAGAGGTATGCTGAAGAAGATGTCCTATCCTACCGGAGGTTACGCAACCTTTGCGTTTGAAGGGCATCGGAACGAAGTAGGCACTCTGTATGGAGGTCTTCGTATCAAAGAAATAGCTAATTATGACGCGAAAGGTCTTCTGCTGGAACGGAAGAATTATAAATACGGCTGGGGAGAAAGCGGAAACGGACGTGCCGTACGGCTGATAAAGAGTGAAGACTATTGTACTTGTTCGCGCATGTTGGAAAGTTATTTCCCTGAACATTCCGAAGGAGAAAACTTGTATGTGGGAGATCAACTTAATGTCCGATCCTATGAAGCTTTCCCTCGCAGTTCCTACTTTAGCCATGGCAGCACAGTGGTCTATCCTTGCGTGACAGAATATATCGGGACATCGGACTCTGCGGAAAGAATCATCGACTACTCTTTCACCGATTTTGTTGACGAATGGTATGACTGTACCATGCGCGGTTTGAAGCTTGAGTTCCCGGACAGGTCGAACAGTTGGAAATGTGGAAAGTTGCAGAGCAAAATAGTGAGAGACCGGACTGGTAAAACGGTCTACGAACTGAGCAACATCTACGAAGAAGTGAACCGCAAAGATTACCAGAACTTGCGTGTGCTTCCTTATATCTATTTTTATGGAGAGGGTGGTATTACACAGGAAAATTTGTGTTATTACTCTGACTTTGTGAATGCCACGGACGGCTCCCTCTACGATTATTACAACTATTACATCACCAGTGGCGAGTATAAGATTAAAGAATCAACGGAATACCGTGATGGCGTTTACCTGATTACCCGCTATAAATACAACGATCTTGGGCAGGTGTCGGAGCAAACGTATATGGAATCGGACGGAAGCGAGCAGACCGTTCGTTATAAATATGCCACTGACCTTTGGAAAAATGCGACGGGTGGCAGCATATATTATGCTATGTATTCAGCAAACATGCTTGCTCAGGTATTGGAAAAGTCCGTATATAAAGGAAGTGTACAGGTTGGTAAGATAATGAACGAATACAAGAATTGGGGTACATTCGTAGCTTTGCAAAATGTGAAGCAACTTAATTATTACGAGCCTCGCATCAAATATCAAAGCTATGATAAATACGGTAATCCTACCCGTATCTCTAAAGACGGTGAATTTGAAGATGTTTCCTATATATGGGGGTATAAGGGGCAGCGTGTCATAGCCGAGATCCGGGGCGGTTCTTTTGATACATTGGGTTCTATCCTGACAGACAGGGTAACAAGCGCCGTTTCTCCTTCTTCGGCTGATATGGCTGCCATAGAAGCGCTTAGAAACAACCATTCGCTTGAGGGCAGCCGGATAACGACTTATTATTATGATTCCGCTCTGAACCTGAAACAGCTCGTGATGCCCAACGGTACTAAGACGGGCTACGAATATGACTCTTTCGGGCGCCTGTCGTGCGTGAAAGACCATAACGGAAAGGTCGTCGAGAGTTATCAATACAATTATAAACAATAAAAAACGCAATGATTATGAAACGAAACTTATTATTCATATTGCTGCTCTGCGGCTCCTTGCATCACCCGAAGGCGCAGACCGGAAACAATAATTATGTAAAAACTACCGCTCCTACCGTTGCAGCCACCTCTACAAGCGGTCTTTCGGTATCCAGCAGTATCACCTCCTACCAATACTTCGATGATCTGGGGCGTCCCTGGCAGACTGTTCAGGTGGGAATGAATCCCGGCCAATTGGACCTGGTGACTTATCAGGAATATGACGCCGCAGGCCGTAGTTCGGCTTCCTGGCTTCCTGTGAATGCTGCTTCGGGCAACAATGGAAATCCGCTTTCGCTGAGCACCGTCCAATCCCGTTCACAATTGTCATCCAATTATGGTGACGGCAAAGCGTATTCAAAACCTGTTTATGAGGCTTCCCCCTTGGACCGGGTATTGGAACAATACGGTCCGGGACAGGAGTGGCACAACAATGGCAAACGTGTGAAGACCGAGTATCTCAGTAATACAGCCGATGGTGAATTGTCATGCAGGTGGTACCGGACTACGGATACCCGTGGCGATGTACAGGTCAGCATCCTAACCGGAAAAATGTGTTATCCGGCGGGAGAACTGTATGTCACCCGTACTACGGATGAGGAAGGTACGGGTATAAGCTTGGAATTTAAGGACAAGCAGGGGCATCTGCTCCTTACCCGGCGCAAGAATGGTACGAGTTATCATGACACCTATTATGTCTATGATTCTTACGGTAACCTGCGTGCCGTGCTTCCTCCACTGGCGGCCGATGCGCTTGCGGCTACCGGCACATGGACGGTTACAACGGACGGTACGGGTGTGCTGGCTCGATATGCTTACCTGTATAAGTACGATGACCGTAACCGCTGCATCTGGAAGAAGTTACCCGGTGCCGACGGAATCAGATACGAGTACGATCGTGGCGACCGTCTGATTGCCAGTCAGGATGGGGAACAGGCTGTTCAAAGTCCCGCACTCTGTACCTTCTACCTGTATGACATAGACAACCGTCCGGTGATTCAGGGGACTTGTGAGTTCAGGGGTTCCATCGCTTCTTTGAGTTCTACGGCGATGCTGACTTCATTAAAACGTTCGTACGATGGCAAAATCATAGCTTCAGGTTTGGAAAATAGCGGCTACAATCCTAATATGACGCTTTATTCTCCTGTAGTGCATACCATTAACTACTATGACGACTATGGTTTCCGCAGCCTGGCAGGTTTCGACAATGAGTCATATTTCCCCAAGGAAAGCCATCCGGCGGGCGGTCTGCTGACAGGTACGGCAACTACGTTGCTCGACGGTAGCGGCAAGAAACTCTATACGGTTTATTATTACGATGAGAAAGGGCGTCCGGAGAAGACTGTCTCCTCCAACCATTTGGGCGGTTATGATACCACAACTACCGTTTATACGTTTACGGGCAAACCCAAGACAGTGACACATGTACATACTGCTACGGGCAAAGCCCAACAGACACAAGTATATACTTATACTTACGACCATGCCGACCGTGTGAAAACCGTTACCCATAAACTGAATGCCGGAAGTGCTGTTACGTTGGCGAACAATACGTATGACGATTTGGGACGTCTGAAGAAGAACAGCCGTAATGGTGTTTCTTCTTTGTCCGATACTTATGAGTATAATATCCGTTCGTGGCTTACCGAGATTTCCGGCGCTCAACATGTGGAGAATCTGACTTATGATTATAACGGCAATATTTCTTCCATGCAGTGGCGCCTTGACGGTACCACCCGTAAATACGCTTACAGTTATGATCCTTTGTCCCGCCTTGTTTCCGCCACTTTTTCGGGTGGTAAGGATGCTGAACGATACAACACTTCTTATTCTTACGATAAGCATGGCAATATCCTTTCCTTGCAGCGTTATGGCAAGACTGCCAATAGTGATCTGGGTGTTTACGGTCTTGCGGATAACCTGACAATGACTTACAACGGTAACCAACTGACCAACGTTTCGGATGCTGCCGTAACAGTGACGTTACCCGAATCCAATGATTTCAAAAAAGGCTCTACTGCCAATCCGGGTTATGCTTATGATAAAAATGGCAACCTTACGAAAGATTTGAATAAAAAGATAACCGCCATATCTTATAATTCATTATATTTGCCTGAATTGCTAACTATTGACGGTGTAACGCATAAATACACTTATGCCGCCGATGGCAGGAAGCTCAAGGTGACACAAGGCAGCACGTCTCGTGACTATGCCGGGAGTGTCATTTATGAGAATGGCTCTTTGAAAAGGATTCTGGTTGAGGGTGGCTATATTGAAGGCGGCACGTATTACTTCTACTTCAACGATCATCTTGGCAATGTCCGTGCTGTAATCGATGGTGGCAACCGCAATATCCAGTTTAACCACTACTATCCCTATGGTCTTCCCATGGCGGAGACCAGCGACGGAAAGCAGGATGAACAGCCTTACAAGTATAACGGCAAGGAATTTGAACGTAAGAACGGGCTGAACTGGATGGATTACGGTGCACGGCATTATGATGCTGCGTTGGGACGGTTTACGACGATGGATCCGTTGGCGGAGAAGTATTATGAGGTGAGCCCGTATGCGTATTGCGGGAATAATCCGATAAATAGAATTGATCCGGACGGAAAGGATTGGCGTGTGCAAACTCGTTATAATAGAGAAACCAAGAAAATGGAATATACTATAACCGTGAATGCTGTTCTTTACAATAATTCTAGCGATCAAGATATTGATATGAAACAGTTATCTACTTCAATTACAGAACAAATGACTAATATATATACTATTTCAGGTGAGGATTTTGAAACGGAAATGAATTTTAATCTGAGGACAGTAAATTCACTTGATGAGATAGGCAAAAGAGATCATGTGATACAGGTAGTTGATCAAGATTTTCTAGACGAGAAAAAGTCCAAAGGACAAGTCCTAGCCCAGTCCGTAGTCTTCGGACTAAATATGGAAATTGGTACAGATCTTGTCGAAAAGACTCTGAATGGTACAAATAGTAGGAGTATTGCCCATGAACTCGGTCATACAGGTGGGTTACTTCACTTGAATGAAAATTCTCATGATAATTATAACTTGATGAGACAAGGTTATTATGTAAATGGTGGTGCAAATAATGCCACTCAACTAAAGCATAGTCAAATTAGAGAAATACGTGATAATTATATTCATAATAGATTAAAAATAATTAGTCCAGTATCCACGCACAGAAATGGATTAAAATATCTGCAAAAATGAAACAGTACATATATATATTTATAACAGTTTTTTTAGTGCAAGCTTGTCAATCCCAACCTCAAGAAGAACTTTTGTCCATTATAATCAATAGTCCCAGTGAAAAATGGAATGGTCGTAATGAGCAAGACTATATAAAGCTTTGGTTAAATGATAGTTTGGTATTTAGTGGCACATATTATACACAATTCAATGATACTTTATCGGATAGTTTCGTACCTAGAGTAAAAGATCGCTGGGGAATGATTGTTGCTTCACTTAATAAAAAGACCATGAAATACTGTGATACTTTAAAAGTTCGATTGAGATTAGTAACACTTGATGGTATGCCCAATGAAAGACCTATATGTGTAGATTCTACTTTCTTTTTTCATCCGATTGATAGTATATTTGATATAATGTTTTTAGTAGATAAGGTAAATAGAAACGAAAAGACGTTCCGTGGATATGATTATTATCATAACCCAGAAAGGTGGGAATGGGATTAAAAGACATCTTATTCAAATTGATTTGTTGAAAGATGTTTGTATAAATGGGCACTATACAAAATATTGTGTATAGTGCCTTTCTTCTATTCTATATATAGATAATCGTAATGTACTACCGGTTTCTTGCCATGCTTTCCCATTGTTTCACGGGCCTGTGTGGAGTCGCAGTTTGCTTTGCCCACACCAATGGGCTTACCTCCGAAGTCAACAATCCGCACGATATCATCCTTCTCAAATTCGCCGATGACGTCAGTGATGCCTACAGGCAGAATGCTGACTGCCTTATCCGAAAAAAGTAGTTCCGTAGCACAATAATTGATGTGTAACTCGCCTTTAGCAAATCCCTCGCTGTGAGCAATCCATTTCTTTATACTGGATACAGGTTCGGCAGAAGGTATAAAGCGAGTGCAGAGAGTACTTTCAGGATGTTGAATCAAATCGACAAGAATATTATCCCGTTTACCATTGGCGATGATAACAGTAATACCTTCGTCGGCTACTTTACGGGCGATATTGGTTTTGGTAAGCATTCCGCCACGGCCGAAGCTGGATTTGGAAGTCTGTATATAAGAAGAAAGATCTTTCCCCTGGCCGATTTCCCGGATGACCTCAGAAGTGGGATCGGCAGGAGAACCGTTATAAATACCGTCGATGTTACTTAGAATAATCAATGCCTGCGCATCCATCATGGATGCTATCAAACCGGACAACTCATCATTGTCCGTAAACATCAGTTCACTTACAGAGATTGTATCGTTTTCGTTGACAATAGGTATGACCCCATTTTCCAGCATTACCGTCATACAGTTCTTTTGATTGAGGTAATGCCTGCGTGTTGCAAAATTCTCTTTCATAGTCAGCACTTGCCCTACAGCAATGCCATGTTCCCGAAAGAGTTCGTAATAACGGTTGATAAGTTTAGCCTGCCCGACGGCAGAGAAAAGCTGACGCTGATCTACACTATCCAATTTCTTGGCAGAATGCACTTCACTACGTCCGGAAGCTACGGCTCCGGATGAGACAAGTATAATTTCTACTCCTGTTTTATGCAGTTCGGCTATCTGATCTACTAAGGCAGACATACGTGTTACGTCCAGAGTACCGTCACGGCGCGTCAGGACATTGCTGCCTACTTTTACAGCTATTCTCAAAAATTGTTGTTCCATGTGTTGTATATCGTTCTTATGTGGTTTTGAGTAGGAGGGTGAAAAGGTCATTCTTCGTCTTTTCCTTTGTCGCGCTCACGAATTATCTCCATGGCATCCTCGTATCTTTCCTCACTTACGAGAATGGTTACATCCGGTGCTATATAAGGAGCGATGGTGCTCATAAGCCCGTCCTTGATAATAGTTGCTATACCATTGTTTTCGAGTAGACCTTTAACAAGTTCTGCTTCCCACGGTGATCCTTTGAACACTTCAACTGTGCGGCTATAGTCTGTTGATTTCATAATGGTAAGTATTAATAGGTTTAATATTACAAATATAACAAGTATTTTGGAGAAAAGGTTTGTTTTCCGGTAAATATTGATGATTATAGTTCTATTCGTTGTACGGTTACCGCCTCTTTCAGGAAGGTGGATGCCGATTCAATGAACTTCTCTTCTGCTTCCGTGGTGTAGTAAGTGCAGTTTCCACCTTTTGTACATTTGGCATCCATTTCCGGATGTCGGTGGAAGTAGTCTTTCAAGCTGTCGGCTACCAGTTCGCCTTGTGCCACGGTGGTAATTCCGTCTGGCATGTGCTTCTTTATTTTAGGTAATAGCAAGGGGTAATGAGTACAACCAAGAATCACAGTATCAATCTGCGTGTCTTTTGCCAGTAGTTCGTTGATATATTTACGAACAAAATAATCTGTCCCGTCTCCTTCCGCTTCGTTGTTCTCTACGAGAGATACCCATAGCGGACAGGCTTCACCTGCTACCTGAATATCCGGGAAAAGCTTATGAATTTCCAACGGGTAGGATTCTGATTTAATGGTTCCTGCTGTGGCAAGAACACCGACATGGCGGCTCTGTGTAATACTCCCTATACATTCAACGGTAGGGCGGATGACACCCAATACACGGCGTGCCGGATCCATTTCGGGTAAATCATTGATCTGTATGCTGCGTAATGCTTTGGCAGATGCCGTATTGCAAGCCAGGATAACAAGATGACATCCCATTTCAAACAGTTTAGTGACTGCCTGTAGGGTGAATTCGTATACAATTTCGAAAGATCGTGTGCCATAGGGAGTACGTGCATTGTCTCCTAAATAGATATAGTCATATTGGGGCAAGGCTTCACGTATCTTACTCAGAATGGTAAGTCCGCCATATCCGGAGTCGAATACACCGATAGGGCCGGGAATAGTAGGTAATTCTTGTTTCATACTGGAAAAGCTTAGTACATGTTGCAAAGATAAGCTATATCTCAGCAGAACTTTCATGCTTGCATGAAAAAGTTCTGCTGAGATATAGCTTATCTTCTTTATAGATATAAAAAGGCGTGAACTGCATACAGTCCACGCCTTTTTATATCTATAAACGATTAGTCTTCTTATTTGATGCCCAACTGGGTTTTTACTTTAGCTGTAACATCTACACTTTCTGAACTAACATAAGGTATCGGTGTACGAGCCAGGTCGAAGATATAGATTACACCTTCTGCTTTACCTACAGCTTGAATGGCTTCATCCAATTTCTTATAGATAGGTACTAAAGCATCCTGCTGTGCTTTCTGCATATTTTGATAAGCGTCTTGCTGGAACTCCTCTTGTCTTTGAGCCATGTCCTGTAATTCTTTTTGGCGTCTGTCTGCAATATTTTTCGGCAGAGAATCTGCTTGTTGCTGGAATTCCTGAACTTTCTTGTTGAATTCAGCCTGAGAGCGCTGCATTTCTTCCTGATACTGTTTTGACATAGCTTCAAGGTCAGCTTGTGCTTTGGTATATTCCGGCATAGCAACAATAACCTCCTGAGAGTTCATGTGAGCAAATTTTTGTGCCATCGCTCCTAACGGAAGAGCGAATAGTACTACGAGTAGTGCGATTTTTTTAAGCATAATGTTTATTGTTTATTTTAATAATTAGTCATTGTTTGGTGCAAATATAGTGCAAAGCAAATGTAAAACAAAATAAGCCAGCTTATTTTTAATACTGAGATGCCGCCTATATTCGACTAGCAAATGTATGAAATTAATTTGAATATCCTAACTTCTCAAGCACTTCATTACTGATGTCAATACGCGGAGAAGCAAAAATAATGCTTGTTGCGGATGCCCGGTCTACAACTACCGAATATCCTTTCTGCTCCGATATTTCTTTGACCGCATTATAAATCTCATCCTGAATGGGTTGCATCAGACTTTCACGTTTCTTGAATAATTCCCCTTCAGGTCCGAAATAAGTACGGCGAAGTTCAGCGGCTTCTTTCTCCTTAGCGACAATCGCTTCCTCTTTCTTTCCCTTTTGTTCTTCAGAAAGAAAGACGGCTTCCGATTGATAGTTCTTGTACAACGTTTTGGCTTCCTCGGCAACTTTTTCTACTTCACTTTGCCACTTCTTGGAAGCTTGGTTCAACTGTTCGTTAGCACGTTCGTATGCCGGAATATTTTTCAGAATATACTCCATGTCAATCAAGGCAAACTTTTGTGCACTGGCTGTCATGCCTACGGCAAACAGCAAGATCATTAATAAAACAGACTTTCTCATAACGTTTGGTTTTTGTGATACA